>TARA_R110000851_G_scaffold76321_2_pt1 | contig 43554 bp, 44 predicted proteins | sample TARA_R110000851 | Tara Oceans TARA_R110000851 (sample SAMEA4397627) | marine metagenome | biome: Polar Biome; feature: [DCM] deep chlorophyll maximum layer (ENVO:01000326); material: water (ENVO:00002006), including particulate matter (ENVO:01000060) such as... | depth 17 m
GTTGATTAATATCTTATGAAGGATACGACTATTGTTAATGTTGAGCGCTAATTTATTCGCCTGCATCATCACGACAACCCAAATCAACTCAATCACTATTTTTAGTGCGGGGTAAGTATTTTATCTTCTTGCAGCTGAGCTTTAGTTTGTTCAACAATGTAAGTGATGGATTTACTGTTTAAATTCATTAATATTAACGCTACTGGGTAATAGTACTCGCTTAATACTGGCTGGATGGTTCAATAACACCAAATGATGGTTTGAAACTATTTTTCCTTGGTGAATAGTGAGCAACATAAGGTCTTTGATCCATAAAACCCTGCAGTTAAACATTAATGAAAAAAGCCATCAATTAATATTGATGGCTTTTTTCATTAAGCGGTTAATTCGTTAACTCATTTAAGCTACTCAAACAGTTTCATCACAACAGTTACATAGGTAATCTAAAACTAGATTATTTGCTTCATCATTTAACAATAAAAAAAGCCATGCAGAATACCGCATGGCTTTAAGGTAGCGCTAATGTTTATTTATGAATCTTAGGCAGTGCTGCTGCTTTATCAGCATAATCAGCGTGGCACTCACCGCAAGAGTACTGCGCGGTTGCCCAAGGCATTTGGAACTTACCATCTTCAGTGAACTGCTTAGCCGCAGGGTCTAGGTCAATAGTAAACAGGTGAGATTTGACGTCACCAAAGGCCGTTGTGCCATCTTTGCCGAAATGTTTTACTGCGCTCTTAGCCAATTTTGGCATATGACAGTCGGTACATTCAGCTATCAGGCTATGACCTGATACGCCGCCACCATCACTAGTTTCAGCAAACTCTTTCTTGTATTCACCTGTATGGCAAGAAGTACATTCTTTAACTGCACCAGTATGCAAACCATCAGCACTGTCTGCATTTAAAGTAGACTTGTGAGAATCATGACAAGAGGTACACGCCATACCGCTCTTAGGACCAATTTCGTCACCGGCTTTATAAGTGCCATGGTCTTCAGGTACAACGCCTAACATTTCATCGCCAGTCTGGTGATGCTTTGATAATCCACCACTAGAGATGATACGACCACCGACTTTACTTCCATCAGGGAAGGCATCGTTATAATGGCTAATAAATGTTGGGTAATCTTTCTCACCATCACGAGTATGACACTCGGCGCATGTGACCGCTTTACCATAGCCCATATCATCGGCTAAGAAATCTTCGGTTATACGAGCAACGGCAATCTTAACGATATTTTCTGATGATGGTGCTTTGACATGCTCACTACCTGCGCCATGACAAGATTCACACTGAACGCCTTGCTCTGCAAAGGTACCATCCATGCCAGGAAGATCATCTTGACGTAATGGGCTGCGAGTATCGCCACCCGCTACATCAGTCGTACGTTTCCACCCCGTTGTATGACAGTTACCACAGCTATATTTAACATTGAATTGGTCTCCCTTGTAATCGCCCATAACATCCACATCACCTGGATGATTATCAGGAATATTCAATTCACCAGCAGCATTACGAATATTGTATTGCACGTCTTGACCGGTAACGATGTAGCCATCTTTGTCTAACCAGCGCATTTTCCAACCGTAACCACCAACAGTATATGAGACCTCGTCATAACTTGTTGGTGCACCTAAATCATTATTGGCTGTTGAATTGACCAACAAATCGATAGCGCCAATAATGGTTGTAGCAGGAGTATACGGAAATACCGGAGCATCATTGCCCGGGTTTTTCAAAATTTTGAAGTTGTGACCGGTTTTTACAAAAGTCTCGTGCGTATCGGCGTGGCAGGCAGCACAAGATGAAGACCCGACATAGCTTAATGCTTCTGGCTCAGGAATAGCCTCTACGGTTACCGTGGCTACAGCTGATGCTTCGTCGGTGCCATCAGTAATGGTGTAATTAAACGTCACTTCACCGGCTTCTGCGCCAGCAGTAAAGTCAACTTTGCCATCTTTAATCACTGCGCTATCAGAATCAACAGAAACAATTGCCAAGGTGTCGCCATCGGCATCGGTGTCATTTGCTAGCACATCAATGGTCACAACTTGTGCAGCCAGAACATTGGCAATATCAGCAGTTGCTACTGGGGGGGTATTTTCTGCGGGAGGGGGAGTAACCGCATCATCATTGTCACTACCACAAGCCACAAGCATGGTAATCATGCTGGCTAGGAGTAATTTTTTGTATGGAATTATTGTTTTCATCAGTTTATCCTCAAATTGGCTTTCAATCACTGCACAATGTTGGGCGTGATTGATATGTCTCTTTGGACATATGCTCAGTATTTGCGGATTACCTATAAAGAGATAGATAACGATAGTTCACAGTCTCTAACAACTTGTGAACTATTGTTATCATAACAAGCCTAATACATTGATTTAAATAGATTAAAACTACAAAGATAAGTTGTGATTTTGTAACACGAATTGGCCGGTACTTGTTAAAATGTAGACCTTGCTCTCATTTTGCATTACCAAACCTGCTTTTTTTAGCTGGCGTAAATGGAAATTAAATTTGGTATGGTCTGCAACCCCCACTAATCGGCAAAGATCCATAAACTTTAGCTGCTTATGAGTACCTAACTGCTTAAGTGTTTCGCGTCGAAGCGCGTTTGCTAACGCAGAATAGACACAATCTGGATCGATATCATTGGTTGTTTTTAATAATAGTTTTTCTTGAATGCTGCGTTTTATAGTGACAATTAACACCGAACTACTAAAAGGCTTAGTGATAACATTATCGGCACCCTTTTTCATCGCATCCACAGCGGTATCAACCGTGGCATAAGCCGTCACAATGACCACCGCCATATAGGGGTTAAGTTGGCGTAAATTGGAAATGGCCTCAACACCTGTCATACCAGACATCACTAAATCTAACAGAGCAATATCATAATTTTGCTGCTCACAAGCAGTAATTGCAGCTTCGCCACTGTCAACACCGGTAACTTGATAGCCTTCAAGTTGAAGAATATCGACCATATTTCGCCTAAGTTCATGATCGTCTTCTGCAATTAACACGTTAACCATTCACACTCCCCCTCTGTGGCAAAACGGATAAGTACTCTAGTACCAATGCCTTTGGCACTGATAATGTTCATTTTCCCTTTATGAGCACTGACAATTTGCTTACAAATAGCCAAGCCTAATCCCGTTCCCTTACCTATAGGTTTAGTTGAGTAAAACAATTCTGTGGCTTGTTGCTGCGTTTGCTCATCCATTCCATCGCCATAGTCTCTGACTTCAAATAAAACCTGATGCTCATCTCTAGTGACGCTGATATCGATATGAGAGTTATGACCACTGGCATCCATGGCGTTATTAAGTAAGTTAATTAATAACTCTTCCAACTTCACCTTCTGACCAATGATACTTAAGGATGGGTCACAATCAATATTGATAACGTAAGGGACAATTTTATGACTCATTAATTGCTTAGCGCCATAAATGACATCACAAAAATACACCTTTTGAGCGTTGCCCAAATCGGTGTGAGCATAGGCCAGTAATTCTTTACTGATAACAGATGCCCTATCAATGCCTAAGCGCGCTCTATTAATATAATCCGTTAATTCATCCAACTTCACTGGAAGTTTTCGTTCGAGTAAATCCAATGCCAAAGTAGAAGAAGCCAAAGGGTTATTAATCTCATGGGCTATTCCCATCGCTAAATGCCCAATGGCTTTATATTTATCCGCTTCAATAGCTCGCTTCAGCTTAGCCTCTGTGGCCATTTCTTTCTCAATATCAAAAATATTGAGTGCCTTGTAGAGCGTGATCAACACAAAAGTGGCCGCTAAGGTTCTATACACTGGAACGGAAGAATGAAGCTCTGTCGGCACTAAACCAGCCAATACACCGTAGATAAATAACCCAACACCAGTGGCAATAAAATACTGCCCATATTCGTGACTATCCTGACGCAATTGATGACCATAAACAGCAATACCCACTCCGGCTAAGGTGGCACTACCAAAGCCGAGTAAAAAACGAGTGTAGCTGGCAGCTTCTGCAAATGTTTCCGTCAGCACTGAACTCCTTTGATATAAGAACAACATCACCAGAATATAAATCACCATAATTGCTGCGGTAATAAACTGGCCTATTCTTGCACACGTTTTAGGGCAAATTCGGAATAAAAGCCAAGCAAAAATCATCAAGCCAGCAAAAGAAAGTGACAGTTTTATCACTCTTAACCATTGCACCACAGAATGATATTTTGGAGAGATATCATCACTGAATAAGATGGCGTATAGCTCAGACCATTCATGAAAAGCATGAAAGAAACCAAAAAGCGCCAGCGCCCATAACGTCTCAGATATAGATAGCTGACTATATTTAAAATTCCGAAACACCACCACGCAACCAATCGCAAAAAACACGAGGCCGTAAAATAAATAAATGTTAAACGTGATGAAAGTCGTCATCACAACACATTAACAGTTTACCATTATGAAGAAGTGATCAGCTTTGCAATTCCTTTGCGATGCGGTGAGGTTTATTTAAGAATTTTTGACACATATCAAATAAAAAACCGCACGGTTAAGTGCGGTCTTAGTGAATTAGCAAGTATTAAATGAGTTAGCTAACGCGGATAACTTCACCGCCTAACCCTTTGAATTTTGCTTCTATGTGTTCATAACCACGATCTAAATGGTAGATACGAGCCACTGTCGTGGTTCCTTCAGCCATTAAGCCGGCAATCACTAAGCTGGCCGAGGCACGTAAATCTGTCGCCATCACTTGGGCACCATTTAAACGCTCAATACCATGAATTATGCAGGTATTACCTTCCAGCTCTAAATTAGCCCCCATACGGCTTAACTCTGGCACATGCATAAACCGATTTTCAAAAATCGTCTCAGTCACTCTACCCGTCCCTTCTGCCAGCGCATTTAACACACAAAATTGCGCCTGCATGTCGGTCGGAAATCCAGGGTAAGGTGCCGTTTTAATGTTTACGGCTTTTGGACGTTGGCCTTTCATATCAAGCTCAATCCAATCTTCGCCTGTGGTGATCTCGGCACCGGCGTCTTCAAGCTTGGATAATACCGACTCTAATCCAATAGGGTCTGCTGACACACAACGAATTTTGCCACGCGTTACCGCCGCCGCAACCAGGAATGACCCTGTTTCGATACGATCAGGCATCACGCGATATTCACAACCGGATAAACGCTCCACCCCTTCAATCGTTAACGTGGCAGAACCAACACCGGTGATTTTCGCACCCATAGCAATTAAGCAATTTGCTAAATCAGTCACTTCAGGCTCACGAGCAGCATTTTCAATAACCGTTGTGCCATCCGCTAGCGCGGCTGCCATAAGCAAGTTTTCTGTTGCGCCGACACTGACCATATCCATAAAGATATGGGCGCCTTTTAAACGGCCATCAACTCGCGCTTTGATGTAGCCCTCTTTAACTTCAATCTTGGCCCCCATTAACTCCAAGCCGTGCAAATGCAGATTGACCGGACGGGCGCCGATAGCACAACCGCCGGGTAAAGAAACGTCTGCAGTACCATAACGGGCAAGCAGTGGGCCTAAAATAAGAATAGAAGCGCGCATTGTTTTGACTAAGTCATAAGGGGCACAATAGTTATTTAAATGCGTGGTTGAAATACGAATGCGGCTATCGCCTAAGTCTTCAACCTCTGCGCCTAAACAACGTAACAGTTCGCAACTAGTGATGACGTCACGAAGTTTAGGTACATTTGAAACAATAAAATCTGTTTCTGCTAGTACGCCAGCCATTAAAATTGGCAATGCTGCGTTTTTTGCACCCGAGATCACGACTTCGCCAGCTAAAGGATTACTGGCTTTAATAGTTAATTTATCCAATGTGAATCTCAGTTGTTACATATTGAAAAGTTTTTCACGCTTCCACTGGGTAGGCGTAAAAGTTTTAATCGTTAATGCGTGCAATTCACCATTGGCAATCTGCTCCGCTAAATGGGTATAAATCGCCTGCTGTTGTTTTACGCGGCTCATGCCGTCAAAACATTCGCCCACTGCGACCACTTTGTAGTGGCTACCATCAGAGGTCACATGCGCTTCTGTTAGCGACAACGCCTCGGTTAAAAGTTGTTCAATATCTTTGCATTCCATGAAATCAATTACCTTTACTATTCAATTCTATACTTGGCTGAAAAAAGCGTCTAAATCATAAAGCTCAATCATTTTCTTGAGCTGAACACTTGGATTAACCAATTGACGTGACACACTTGTTTCCTGACTGCTTGAAACATGCAGTTTGATTAACGCTAATAACAATGCAACACCTGCACTGTCGACGTATTCCACTGCTGATAAGTCTACCACTTGGGTTGATGCAGTAAACAATTCATGGCGTTTAGGCCACAATTGTTTTACCTCATTTTGAGTTAACCGGCCGCTAACAATGCAACGGTCGTCTTGTTGATTAAAGGTAATCACGCAGCTGCAGCTTCTTTTGCAGGTTGACGATCAATTCTCTGCTGGGTTTTATCATTTAACATGGTAATGACCGCTTCAATACCTTGCTGACGGATTAAATTCGAAATTTCAGATTGCTTAGAGGCCAATAAGCTCACGCCTTCCGCCACTAAATCAAATGCTTTCCAAGTGTTGTCTTTTAAACGACGCGCTTTAAATTGAATTTTAATCGGTGGACGACCTTGCTCAAGGATCTGGACGTTCACTTCAACTATTTTCTCATCGCTAAAATCTCTCGGCGGATCAAAAGCGACTTTTTGATCAGTATATTCTGTTAATGCTTGCGCATAGGTCGCGACTAGATACCCTTCAAAAGCTTCAACAAAACGATTACGTTGATCTACCGTTGTATCACTTAAATACTGCCCCATCACTTTGTAAGCGGCATATTTATAATCGACATAAGGCATAAGCTCTTCTCGAACAATCACTTTCAAGTGACTTAAATCATTATTAATTAACGTGTTGTCTGATTTAAATCGATCAAAAGTCATATTAGATACTTGTTTGATCATCTCATAAGGGTCATTGGTATTAACCTCATCATTGGCAGCCATAGCACCTTGACTTATCACAACACTGCCCACTAGGCATAAAGCAATAACACGACTAAAAAATATTTTCATAATAGGGATCCTATTTATCTGCAGATGACATACTGTACAAAAGTTGACCAATCAAATCTTCTAAAATCAATGCTCCACGAGTGTCATGTACTTTATCGCCATCGGCAAGCATCGAAATATCATCGTCCATAAACCCAGGCGTTAAGCCAATAAATTGCTCCCCGAGTAACCCTGAAGTCAAAATGGCCAAACTGCTCGTTTCAGGGAATTTATCGAAACGCTTATCCATTGTTAACGTCACAATAGGCACTAATTTATGGCTATCAAGGGCAACATCAGTCACGCGACCAACCACTACGCCACCGACTTTTACAGGCGAACGTACTTTTAGTCCGCCAATATTGTTAAACTCAGCCACTAATGTATAAGTCTGGGCATCGGTTTTTACTTTAACATTAGCAACATTGAATACTAATACACAAAATGCCAATAGACCTGACAATAAAAACACGCCTACTAATAACTCAATTTTCCGTGTCAACATACTATTAAACCACTTAAATTAATCTAAATAATGAAAAAATCTTAATTTCCGAACATGATTGCTGTCAGCAAAAAGTCCAGTGCTAAAACAGCTAAGCTTGCCTGCACAACCGTTGAGGTTGTCGCACGGCTAATGCCTTCTGGATTGGGTTCGACTTCATAACCTCGGTACAAGGCTATCCATGTGACCACCACACCAAAAATAACACTTTTTATCAAGCAATTAACAATATCTTGTCGCCACTCAACCGATGCTTGAAGAATAGACCAAAACGCACCACTATCAATACCTTTCCATTCAACACCGACTAAATGTCCACCAAAAATACCCACCAAACTAAACATTAGTGCGAGTAATGGCATACTGATAACACCTGCCCAAAAGCGCGGCGCAATGATTTGCCTTAAAGGGTCTATCGCCATCATTTCTAAACTCGACAATTGTTCAGTCGATTTCATTAGACCAATTTCGGCGGTTAGCGCCGAGCCCGCTCGTCCGGCAAATAATAACGCGGCAACAACGGGTCCAAGTTCTCGTAATAAGCTTAACGCCACCATTGGGCCTAAACTTTCTTCAGTACCAAACCCGACTAAAATATTATATCCCTGTAGGGCTAATACCATGCCAATAAACAAGCCTGATACTATAATGATAACCATAGAACGGACACCAAGCACATAAATCTGCTTGATAAGTAATGGCGTGCCTTTTTTGATATTCGGAACACGCACGATCGCGCGCCATAACATGATGCCAGCCCGACCAAAGCCCTGCACGAGTTTCAGTGCATATGCGCCAATATCGGCAATATAATCAATTGCGCCCACGAAGTAGCTCCTCTTGATAATCCTCTGCAGGATAATGGAATGGCACAGGGCCATCTGGTGCGCCTTGAATAAATTGGATCAACTGCGGATTGTCAGATTGACGTAATTGCTCTGGGGTACCATGAGCAATGATTTTTTTGTCTGCTATCACATAGACATAATCTGCAATACCTAATACTTCATCCACATCGTGAGAGACCACCACAGAAGTCAGTTTTAATGAATCCGACAACTCACGAATAAGTTTTACCAGCATCCCCATTGAAATAGGATCTTGTCCCGCAAATGGCTCATCGTACATCACCATTTCAGGTTCTAGTGCAATCGCTCTAGCCAATGCGGCTCGACGCTGCATACCACCTGATAATTCGTTAGGCATCATATACGCTGCACCACGAAGTCCTACCGCTTGCAGCTTCATCAATACAATGGCGCGGATAATATCTTCTGGTAATCCAGAATGTTCTCTCAACGCAAATGCCACGTTATCGAATACATTAAGGTCGGTAAATAATGCACCGCTTTGAAACAGCATACTCATCCGCTTGCGCAATTCAAAAAGTTCCTTGCGCTTAAGCTTATGTAAATCGTGACCGTCGAACAAGACTTGTCCAGTATTAGGGGTTAACTGTCCCCCAATCAATTTTAACAAGGTGGTTTTACCAATACCACTAGGTCCCATAATTGCCGTTACTTTGCCTTTGGGGATCGATAAAGAAATATCGTTAAAAATCACGCGCGAACCATGGCTAAAGGCCATATGGTTGACTTCTACCAAAGGATTATTATTTGATTTACTCATATCAGACATTGGCGTTGAGGAGATAACTGCCTTCCTTGCATTAAGTTGAGGTGTAAATTGTACTGTAATTGTCGATTAAGCAACAACTATATCCATATCACCACACATCATTGCGAGTACAATTACTGTGCAATGCTTTCAATTTGACTTTCAATTTGATAAAAATCCAGCGAAAATGCTCGTTAATTAATGATCACTATCGGAATCACATGCTAGTTAATATTCTAATGTTAGTTGCTGGCCTTGCTGTTTTAGTTTGGAGTGCGGATAGATTTGTTTACGGAGCGGCGGCATTTGCGCGAAATTTAGGCTTGCCTCCCATGTTAATTGGATTGACCATTGTTGCGATGGGTAGCTCTGCACCCGAAATGTTTGTTGCTGCTACGGCCTCAATGGATGGCATGCGTGATACCGCCGTGGGTAACGTACTGGGCTCAAACATTGCTAACATCACCTTAATATTAGGATTAACCGCCTTACTTGGCGCCATTAGCGTAGCCTCAAAGACCTTAAAACGCGAAATACCTATTATGCTAGCCGCCACGGTATTTGCTGGCTATACCCTGCATGATAATGTGCTAACACGAGCAGAAGGTATCATGCTAATCGTGGTACTTTTCGTGTTAATGGGATATTTCATTTGGCAAGCGACTCATGATAGAACAACCGACAGCTTAGATACTGAACTTGGATCTGATATCCCTAAAAATGTCTCAACCTTTCATGCTATCATTTGGCTAATCGTCGGTATTATATTCCTCCCGCTATCAGCGAGTTGGATGGTAGATGGTGCTGTGGGTATTGCAAAGTTTTATGGCTTGTCAGATCTTGTCATTGGATTAACCATTATCGCAGTTGGAACAAGCCTACCAGAATTAGCAGCCTGTATTGCTGGCGTATTAAAAAAAGAACACGATCTCGCTATTGGTAATATCGTTGGATCGAATTTATTTAACATTCTTGCCGTACTGGCACTACCAGGGTTAATTGCCCCTGGCGAAATAGATGCCTCTGCCAGTGGAAGAGACTTCTATATGGTATTGGGCACCAGTACTGCATTAGCCGTTTTAGTATTATCCAGTGGCGCCAAGCAACAACTGACTCGTTGGCATGGCGCACTATTATTAATCACCTTTATTGCGTACCAAATTATTGTATTTCAATCCCATTAGATTGGAGCATTAAAGGTAAAGTCTTAAGCTAAAAGAGAGATCCGTATGGTAAATCAAACTCAATTTCGTCAATGGGGCCGTAAAGTCATTGATATTGAAAAAGCTGCCTTAGATAATTTATATCAATATGTGGACTCAGTTGAGTTTGGCCAAGCATGTGAACTCATTATGCAGTGCAAAGGCAAAGTGATTGTCATGGGAATGGGCAAATCGGGTCATATCGGTAATAAAATATCCGCGACGTTTGCCAGTACCGGCACGCCGGCATTTTTTGTTCATCCTGGTGAGGCCAGTCATGGTGATTTAGGCGCATTGGCTAAGAACGATATTGTACTGGCGATTTCCAATTCAGGTGAATCGAGCGAAATACTCACGTTAATGCCTGTGATTCAACGTATGGGCGTGCCTGTTATTGCCGTAACAGGTAAACCAGACTCTAACATGGCGCGTTTATCTAAAATTCATTTATGCATTGAAGTACAAGAAGAAGCATGCCCGTTAGGATTAGCGCCGACGTCTAGCACCACTGCTACGCTAGCAATGGGTGATGCATTAGCCATTGCATTGTTGCAAGCAAAAGGGTTTACCCGTGATGACTTTGCCTTATCACATCCTGGTGGCTCATTGGGGCGAAAATTATTACTAAAAGTAGACGATGTCATGCATAAAGGCGATGATTTGCCTATCGTCAGTGATGCTATTTGTATTACTGAAGCGCTTTATGAAATATCTAAAAAAGGCCTAGGCATGACGGCGGTAGTCAACCATGAAGCCAAACTAGTGGGTATTTTTACTGATGGTGATTTACGCCGGGTCATCGATGCCGAAGTGAACCTTCGTACCACTTCGATAGCCCTGGTGATGACCAAAAACTGTGTGACCTGCCCCACGGGTATTTTAGCTGCACAAGCGCTACAAATCATGGATGAAAAAAACATCAACGGACTGGTTGTCGTCAATGAAAAACACCAACCGATCGGGGCATTAAACATGCTCGATATGGTTAAAGCTGGAGTCATTTAATCATGTCAGAATCAACCTCGTGTCACCAAGGATTTTACGGCCCTATCAGTAATGATATTTGGCAGCGAGCTCAGAAAATTAAACTGTTAATCTGTGATGTCGATGGGGTCTTTTCAGATGGACGTATTTATCTCAGTAATGCTGGCGAAGAACTCAAAGCCTTTCATACTCGCGATGGCTACGGTATACGCTCAGTTCTCACTAGCGATATTCATGTTGCCGTCATTACAGGTCGTCAATCAAAAATTGTCGAAACCCGAATGACCGGATTAGGAATCAAACATATTTATCAAGGCATTGATAATAAATTTGAACCTTTTGAGCAACTTCTGTCGCTGTATAATGTAAGCGCCGAACAAGTAGCCTACATTGGCGATGACATGGTTGATCTGCCCGTAATGAAAGCCGTAGGTCTCTCCGTTTGTGTCGGCGATGGTCATCCGTTTGTAAAGCGACATTGTCACATGACAACGACCTTAAACGGCGGACATGGAGCTTTGCGTGAACTGACTGACTTATTACTCTTAAGCCAAGATAAATTTGCCAGTGCTCATGGAATGAGTATATGAATCGGATCACCCTAAGTATTGTGGCTTTTTTTGGTCTTGCTTTTATGTTGTACTGGCAAGCACAAATAAAACGCAGTGAAATGGACTCGGTGAAAGTACCTGGTATTGAGCGCCCAGACTTTATTGCAGATAACCTACGCACCACGGAATTCAATCAACAAGGTTTTGTCGAAAGTCGAGTCAGCGCCGAGCACATGGAGCATTATGCTTCAAGTGACATCACTCACTTTACCAAACCGATATACCTCATTTACCCTGAAAATGGTAAAGCACAATGGCAATTAAGTGCAGATCGAGGACAATTGAATAAAAACACCAGCAAAGTCATATTAGAAAACAATGTTATTATTGATGCCATTGATATAGAAGAACCCCTGCAGTCATTGAGTACCCAAGCGGTGACGGTAGACTTAACCACTATGATAGGCACCTCACAAGAGATGGTGTATATCAAAGGCAAAGGGTTTATTATTCAAGGCTTAGGCCTACATGCTGACTTGAATTCGCAACAATTATCGCTACTGAGCCAGGTAGAAGGAACATATGAGCCACATTAATCGTCTCCACACTCGCGCCAATGTTATGTTATTGAGCAGCATACTTTGCCTGTTGAGTTTGCCTGCTATGGCGAAACAAGGTGATCTGAAACAAGAATTAAAAATTGTTGCGGTTAGCCAATTTGCTGACATAAAAAATAACCAAATCATTTTTAATGGTCCGGTTAAGATTGTCCAAGGCAGTATTAATATCAATGCTGATGAATTACGGGCGTTTACCCCCGAAAACAGCACCAGTAAGAAACTTATCGCCACTGGCAAACCTGCGACGTTTTCACAAGAATTAGATGACGGTCAAATTGGTACTGCCAGTGCCGACGAAATATCCTATGACCTTGCGACTACCACGCTAACATTGACAGGTAATGCCAAACTTAATCAATCGGGTAGCCAAGTGACCGGTAATCGAATTAAGTACAACATCAATGCGCAAGAGCTTATTGCTGAAAGTTCGGGCACAGGGCAAGATCGGGTTATCACCATTATTCAACCTGAGAATTTCCAAGACGAGTCTGCGCCAAAGCAAAAACTCCCTGAAATCCCAGTTAAAAAGCAGATCAAACCATGACCCAAATAACCTTAACCGCTGAAAATCTGGCTAAAAGCTATAAAGATCGTCAAGTTGTTAAAGATGTCAGTTTAACGGTTAAAACAGGCCAAATTGTTGGGCTTTTAGGCCCCAATGGTGCAGGTAAAACAACCACCTTTTATATGGTTGTCGGCCTAGTAAAAAGTGATAAGGGTCGAATTTTAATTGATGATGACGATCTCACTGACGATCCTATGCATCTGCGAGCTCGCAAAGGCATTGGTTACTTACCACAAGAAGCCAGTATTTTCCGTAAACTCACAGTGTATGACAACATTATGGCCGTGTTGCAAACCCGCAAAGAACTCAGTACAAACCAACGTATTGAACAGCTTGAGCATCTATTAGAAGAGTTCCATATTACCCATATTCGAGACAGCCTAGGCATGTCGTTATCGGGTGGTGAACGTCGTCGTGTTGAAATTGCGCGCGCTTTAGCCGCCAATCCAAAATTTATTCTACTCGATGAGCCCTTTGCTGGTGTTGATCCGATTTCTGTCATCGACATAAAAAAAATCATTCAACAACTTAAAAGCCGAGGTCTAGGAGTATTAATTACCGACCATAACGTACGTGAAACGTTAGATGTCTGTGAGCGAGCTTATATCGTCAGCCAAGGTAATTTAATTGCCGAAGGCACACCTGATGAGGTATTGAGCAATCAACAAGTTCGGGCGGTGTACTTAGGTGAACAATTCAAGCTATAGTTACTTTACGGGCCTTTAGTCTATCTAACTCATTTGATTGAACGATATCTAAACAGCGTTAAACATCATTGATGTACGTGACAATCCATTACAGTTTTAGAGATTGTCACTTTTATGGAAATCATCTAGGGATAAGCGGTAAATGAAAGCGTCACTCCAACTTAAAATGGGTCAACACTTAACCATGACCCCACAATTGCAGCAAGCCATTCGCTTACTGCAATTATCGTCATTGGAGCTACAGCAAGAAATCCAACAAGCATTGGATTCAAATCCATTACTTGAAATAGAAGATGAGTTTTCTGAAGCAAAAGACCCCGTAAAAGAAAATCGCGACCAAGCTGATACAGACTTCAGTGACAACAGCATTGTCAATATTGAAAAAGACACCTCAACAGTCGACACAGCAGAATCTATGACCAAAGAAACCATGGATGATTTAGCCATGGATACTACATGGGATGAAGTGTACACCGCCTCGCCGATGTCAGGTTCAGGTAGTGCTAGCATGCGCGATGATGACATGCCGTTTCAAGGTGAAACCACCGAAGGTCTGTATGAACATTTAGAATGGCAGAAAAATCTCACTCCATTTTCAGAGACCGATCTTGCCATTGCCACAGCGATCATCGACGCCGTGGATGAACGCGGTTATTTAACCCAAAGTACCGACGATATTCTCGAAGCCATGGGTGACGAAAATGTTGAGTTAGATGAAGTTGAAGCTGTATTAAAACGAATTCAACACTTTGATCCCGTTGGTGTTGCTGCACGTGATTTAAGTGAATGTTTATTGATCCAATTAGCGCAATTCTCTAACACCACACCCCATATCGATAATGCCCGTTTGCTAATTAAAGACTATTTAACCTTAATTGCTGGGCGTGATTTTAGATTATTGATGCGCAAAACTAAGCTAAAAGAAAATGAGTTACGTGACGCCATCACCCTAATCCAATCACTCAATCCTCGTCCAGGCTTATTGATCACCGCCACCGATGATGAATTCGTTATTCCCGATGTCACGGTACTAAAGAAAAATGGCCGTTGGGTTGTAGAGTTAAACCCAGACAATATGCCCAAAATTGGCGTTAATCAGCAATACGCAGCCATGGCTAGAAGCAGTAAAAATCAGTCTGACAGTCAATTTATTCGAGGCCATTTGCAAGAGGCTAAATGGTTTATTAAAAGTATAGAAAGCCGCAATGATACTCTACTCAAAGTGGCAAATTGCATTGTGCAATTTCAGCAAGGCTTCTTTGAATACGGTGAAGAAGCCATGAAACCTATGGTGCTAAATGATATCGCTGAAGCAGTAGAAATGCATGAATCGACAATTTCACGAGTCACCACACAAAAATATATGCACACCCCACGTGGACTATTTGAACTAAAGTACTTCTTCTCTAGCCATGTCAGCACTGACGATGGCGGGGAATGCTCATCAACAGCAATTCGTGCTTTTATCAAAAAGCTGGTTGCCGCAGAAAACCAGAAAAAACCATTGAGTGACAGTAAAATGGCTCAACTTCTGGCAGAACAAGGCATAAACGTTGCTCGTCGTACGATTGCAAAATACCGAGAAGCAATGCTAATCCCGCCCTCAAACCAACGTAAGAGTTTATAACCTACAAGGTTGTGGAGGATTTTCTATGGATATAAATCTGACTGGACGTCATGTCGAAATAACAGAATCTTTACGTGAGTATGTTAATGGTAAATTTTCAAAGCTTGAACGACACTTCGATCAGATCCATAATGTACACGTTGTACTCCATGTAGAAAAATTACAACAAAAAGCAGAAGCCAAAATCCACGTTAATGGCGCAGAGATTTTTGCTATGTCAGAAAATACTGATATGTATGCTGCAATAGACGCCCTGATCGATAAACTCGACCGTCAGGTAATTAAACACAAAGAGAAGTATACAAAACACTAACGATGGAACTTTGTACCATTCTGCAGCCGGAATGCACTACCTGTGCCACACCGGGCAGTAAGAAAAAAGTACTGGAACTCATCAGCAATTTAGTCGCTGCCCAGTATCCAACCCTGTCTTCGCAAGAGGTTTTTGAAAGCCTATTAGCGAGAGAAAAAATGGGTAGCACAGGTATAGGAAATGGCATTGCGATACCTCATGGTCGATTAACGACCATCGATCACCCCATCGCGATATTTGTTAAATGTGAAGAAGCCATTGCCTTTGATGCAATTGATAAGCAGCCCGTGGATATTTTATTTGCTTTGTTAGTACCTGCAGACCAGTGCCAACAACATTTAGGCACGTTATCGAGTATGGCTAAAAAGCTCAGCGATAAGCAAATATTGAAACAGCTTCGCAAAAGCCACAACGCAACAGAACTTTATCGGGTTATAACTGCATGAAACTTGTCATAGTATCGGGACGTTCAGGTTCAGGGAAATCCGTTGCCTTAAGAGTATTAGAAGACCTAGGATATTATTGTGTCGATAATTTGCCTCTACCCCTCATTGGCACATTACTCGCTCAGCTCAAGGGCAGTAATGATTTAGTTGCGATTAGTGTTGATGTCCGCAACATTGCTGAACAAGGCAAAGTGCTTCAAGACCAATTAGCCCTACTTGAACATGACACTGAAATTATCAGCTTCTTTCTAAATTCCAATGATAAAGTGTTACTTAAACGCTACAGCGAAACACGCCGATTGCACCCGTTATCTAAAAATCATATTTCACTGCAAGAAGCGATCAAATTAGAAGGCCGTTTACTTGAGCCTACCGCAAAAATTGTTGACCATTACATTGACACTTCGGCGCTAAATATCTACGAGTTAAGCGACCAAGTTAGGCAAATACTATTAGGCAGTGTCGATAAAGAATTGGTCATTAACTTTGAGTCTTTTGGCTTTAAGCACGGCATGCCGACTGAAGCGGATTTTATGTTTGATGTACGCTTTTTGCCCAATCCACACTGGGAAATAGAATTGCGCCCATTGACCGGATTAGACGAACCCGTACAAGAATTTTTAGGGCGTCAGCCATTGGTCAACAAGTTCATTTGGCAAATTGAAAACCTATTTGAAACCTGGATGCCACATCTAGAACGTAACAATCGCAGTTACCTGACTATCGCGATTGGTTGTACGGGTGGCCAGCATCGTTCGGTATATATTGCAGACCAATTAGCAAAACGATTTAGGCAAGGCAGTAAACACACGGTTAATGCTCGCCACAGAGAATTAAGTATAAGTGAACTCACCGCTAAGTGAGCATAGGATTGCATGAATGATCAAACTTGAACGCCAAGTTACCATTTCCAACAAATTAGGATTACATGCCCGTGCAGCAACAAAACTCGCGGTATTAGCCGCCGATTTTGACGCGAACATCACCTTAACTCAGGGCGAAAAAAACGCCAGTGCCGCAAGTGTGCTTGGGTTGTTAATGCTTGAAAGTGGAATAGGAAAAATGATCACCGTGACCGCAAAGGGTCCAGATGCCGAAGTAGCATTAAATGCAGTGTGTGATCTGATTAATGCTAAATTTGATGAATCTTGTTAAATTAGTGAAGAGTACGATTCGCGAGTCACTCACTTTTTAATCCACTATTATTCTTATTACACGTGGCCTAACCAAACTGTCACGACATTGATGCTCAACGGTAGACATCAGTCCCTCGATAATATTAGCCCTTAAGTTTATCTCACGCAGTTGATACCCATCTGATTAAGTATCAGTTCACTCTGCGGGAGTTTAGCGTTTAACATAATACAGATATCGCCGCTTTCAGCAACGGATCCAGTTTGACTCTGCATCCGTGCAGTCGTCCGTCAATATGATGTATAGCAGCGTAGACCATGCATAATTTCGTCCAAAGGAAACGACTCAAGTATCCCATTTCGGCGTTACATTGTCTTACAAGCAGACAACGATTATTGCACCAATACGCCTTGAACAGAAAAACCTGAGCAGCCCAGAATGATTACATACTTGATGATATAAGTATGATGAATAGGAAGTAGATATATGGGTAAAGAGTACCTAGATAATGAGATAACCGAACAACGCCTCAATCAACTCGTTCAAGCGCTAGACAGTGGTTTGTTTGTTCATGCTCGTAACATGTTGCACACCATGTCACCTAACGATGTCGCCCTAATTCTCGAATCATCACCCCCAAAAAATCGACAAGTGTTATGGCAACTGATTGACCAACAATATGCGGGTGAAATTCTTGACGAATTAGGTGAAGAGCTTAAAGATTCACTCATTAGCAGCATGACACCAGAAAAGCTCGCCCAGGCCACAATAGGTATGGACACAGATGATCTCGCCTATATTCTTCGCAGCTTACCCGATGGTGTTTACAAGAAAGTACTCAAGTCAATGCGCAGCCAGGACAGGGATAGAGTAGAACAAGCACTGCGCTATCCTGATGATACGGCAGGCAGTATCATGAACACCGATACCGTCACCTTACGACCCGATGTCAATATCGAAGTGGTATTACGTTATTTACGTCAACGGGGAAACTTACCCGATACTACCGACACCTTATATGTTGTTGACCGTCAAGATCATGTTTTAGGCGGAGTAAGATTAGTCGATTTATTAACCTGCGATCCAAGCGTAACCGTCCGAAGCATTATGGACACAGAGTTAGAAAGTATTCCGGTTGAGATGTCTGATAAAGATGTAGCCCAAAAATTTGAACGACTCGATTGGCTATCCGCCCCAGTCGTCGACAGCCAAGCAAAATTGCTTGGCCGGATCACCATCGATGACATTATCGATGTGATCCGCGAAGATGCCGAGCATTCAATGATGGGGATGGCAGGGATGGATGATGATGAGGATACCTTTGGCCCAGTGCTAAAAAGTACGCTAAGACGCTCCCTGTGGTTAACGATTAACTTATTTGCTGCGTTACTTGCCTCGTCTGTCAGTAACATGTTCGAAGGCACCTTAGAGCAATTTGCCACCATCGCGATTTTAATGACCATAGTTCCGAGTATGGGCGGGGTTGCCGGTAATCAAACCTTAGCACTGGTGATCCGTGGTATTGCACTTGGGCATATTGGCCAAAGTAACTCACGTTGGTTGATTGGTAAAGAACTCAGCATTGGATTATTAAACGGCTTAATGTGGTCTATATTGGTATTTTTTGCAGTATGGCTGTGGAAAGATGACATCGCGTTAGGAGGGTTAATTGGTTGTGCTATGCTGATTAATATGACGGTTGCAGGCTTTGCTGGCGCCACTATTCCAATAATGTTAAAAAAGTTAAATATTGACCCAGCATTAGCCGGTGGCATGGTATTAACCACGGTGACAGATGTGGTTGGCTTATTTGCATTTTTAGGCCTAGCCACATTGTTCTTAATCCACTAGCTCATTCATTTGATTGGTGCACATCATGTCGTCCAGTGAAATTGCAAACTCTAGCGCAATTCCCCGGACGACTTCGCCCCCGCCATACATCGCTAGCCTGTTTAACATGCGTTTTCACGCCCGGATCACTTACCAAGATGACGTCCATTGAAGCCATATCATCAAACCCACTCCTTGTATGATTTTTTAAACCATCCACTCGGAATAACTCATTCGACTATAACGCCTTGCTCATCTTGTCATTAAGATGACCTTTTGCTGCCATATTGGTCATCCATACTGTGCAGCATCGACCACTTCAGCGATAAATAATCGCCATAGCATCTTTCACCAATTTAGTGCAATTGCACCAAACTAACCAATAGGTAAGTAATAACCCATTGACAATAAAATATTAAACACCTGATAAATAACAGATTAAATTTTTCTACAACGTTGGCACAAAGTTTCCATATAATAATTCATACCCACTAAGGGGTAGTTTTATTGTTAAGCATTCCATTGTAGTTGTAGGAGATAGCGATGAAGAAAATTAACTTAAGTCGTCAGATTAAGTCGGTCAGTATCATGCTCAATAATATCGTTCAACAATGCCGACAAAATATTTTTTTCTTAGCGCATCTCGGTTGCAGCCAGTGGGATGATGTTGAAACTCGCTCAGGCAAACATAAATAAATCAGCAGGAGGTTATTTGATGAGTATGTCAAATGCGAGACAGTATCCAGTGGAATTACAAAGACAAGTAATTGATGAAGTCAAAAACCATAACAGATTATTGTCTGATGTAGCAAAGCAATACGGTGTATCAGCTAAAACCGTTTACCAATGGGTAAGAAGTAATGATCTTCGCCAAATGAGAAGCAAAAGCGCTATCGTGTCAGAAATAGCCCATTTACAACAAAAAATCACTCAGCTAAGTCAACAGTTACATACGATGGCAAGCTAAGCATATACGCTTGAGATAGCGTTTAAACTATCTTAAGCAATAATGACTGTAAATTCAGTTAACCGTTTTGGCAAGGATGTTTGATGGTGTTAGCAACTCGTCCCCCAGCAAGTTGATAACAGAGCAACAAACATTCTAATAATAAGCGCAAAATACTTGCATCCTTGCCGCTTTATTGCTCCACCGTTAGTCGTTAAGGAAGTCGGCTAACATAACAGTTAAGGCGTTATTGGGTCCCCAGACTCTATTATCCAATAACGTCATTTTTAATAAGGTGTTTTAGCTTTAGCCATTGACGGCGCGATTGTCACCATTAACAGAGCTAAATATCAAAACCGTTTTGGCAAGGATGTTTGATAGTGTTAGCAACTCGTCCCCCAGCAAGTTGATAACAGAGCAACAAACATTCTAATAATAAGCGCAAAATACTTGCATCCTTGCCGCTTTATTGACAGTTCAGGCGTTATTGGTTCCCCAGATGTAATAGCCAATAACGTCATTTTTATTTCAGCCTTTGGCTGATAGCTCAAAGCTAAAATAATAATAATGAGCTTGAGCAACGCCCTAAAGCTTCAATTGATACTCAATGATTGCGTTAGGGTGGTGATACCATCGCAGCATAAATAATAATATAAATATAAATAAACTATGCAAACAAAAGCCCCAATGCAAAGGATGCATTGGGGCTTTTTCATACTCATAAGTTAACCTTAGTCGGAGTAATACCAATCGAATTCATTCTCTGCTCAGCATAAAATAGCTTAACCGAAATATAGCCGTTATGGCTCGGTGGCCATCAGTGATCGTCTCACTAATTTAACAAATAAGCATCTGAATTAAATGGTAAATAATATTTATTTTCACAATGGTTGCCACTATGTATCACTTTACTCAGTAAATTAATGATTAACGAGAAGCTTAGTATTTCCGTTATCAATTGATAATATTAAAAAAAAACGATTATATTGACCAATATTTCTCACAAAAAATAATACATTAACTACACTTAACATTATTTATCTTTTGACTGAAATCTCACTTATGCACAAAGTGTTAATGATTATTTTTTGGAGCCTAATCGCGATTGGCATTGCGGGTTGTGATCTTAATCAAAACTCATCCATCGAGACCTTAACCGCAAAGGGTCCGATTAAAATTGCTGTTTCTAATACGCCACTTTCTGCACCCTTTTTTATTGCCGAACAACAAGGTTATTTTAAGCGTAATAATCTTAATATTGAGTTAGTTAGATTAGATGGTGGGGTGAAATGCTTCAATGCGCTGCTCAATAAACAAGTGGATCTCGCCACTGCCTCTGAAACTGTGGTGATGTTTAATAGTTTTAAACAAACAAACTTTTCCGTATTAGCCAGTTTTGTCGAATCAGATAACGATCTCAAATTACTTAGCCTAGTACCGCAAAAATATCATCAGCTGAATAATCTAGCCAACGTCCGCGTAGGGATAGTAAAAAGCAGTGCTAGTGAGTTTTTTTTCGATAGTTTACTGATTATGTATAATAAAACTCAACAGCCTATCGAGCGCATTTATTTACGTGCAGATCAGCTTATTCCAGCATTATTAAATAATGAAGTTGATATTATTTCAGCTTGGGAGCCATTAAGTTATTTGTTAACACAACAAATAACCTCAAATACAAAAGTCATCAATAGCCGCGGTCTATATCACTTATCCTTTAACTTAATCGAGCTGAAACAAACGACGTTATCAGCCTCAGAAAAGTTAGCTCTACTCAAAGCAATTAATGACGCAATAGACTATATTCATACACACTCAGATCTTGCTCAGGTAGACATTAGTCGCATCTTGAATATCGATCCTTCCCAACTGCAATATTCTTGGAATGACTATACTTTTAGATTATCCCTCAGTAATGCACTTTTTTCTAACATTCAAATTCAAAGCCAATGGGCCATCGACAATCAATTAGTTCCTACAGAAAAGAGCGTCGACTTCAGGCAAGTTATCGATCGTCAATTACTTGAAGATTTTATGAATTCAGAGGCTGGATGGTAATTTATGATGTTATCTAAGCGCCTAAAGCTAACCGCAACACTCGGCACACTTCTCACGTTCATTGTTGGTTTATCGCTGATCCAAATTCACAACTATCAGCAGCAAATATATCGCCAACTCAATTACTCAATGAAGTTGCAGATCAACATTGATAGCTTGCGAAGCCAGCTGTGGCTTTACCAAGAATATACCGATGGCCAGGGGCTTTCAGAGCTGAATAAACGCCAAACAGAACTGGCCCAAAATCTCGCAGAAGATATCAACTGGGCGATACAACAAAAACTCATTATCGCAAATCTTAATCAGCTCAATAGCAATATTAGAAAGCTCATCAATACGCAAAATAGCTACCACAGCAAACAAGTCGATGTTTCATCAACACTGATTGCCGAACAATTATTTAAAGCTAAATACAGCATGACCATTGAAGAAATGACCGAAGAAATGTTCCGACTTCATCAATTATCAATTAAACAAGCGAGTCAAACACAGCAAAAATTATTATACCTCGTTGGAGCCGTACTGTTACTACTAGCGATTTTGGTTACGGCATGGTCTTTTATGACGCTGATTCGATTTAAAAAAGGATTGGCTTCACTTAAACAAGGGATGAACGCGCTTGCTGCTGGGGATTTAACCAGCCAGATTAATTTCACTGATACCGATGAGTTATCTGCACTTGCCGATAACTTTAATAAAATGAAACAATCACTCGCCCAAATTACGATCAAAAAAGAAGAGTTAAAACAAGAAGTAGACAGTCAAACCCACAAACTGATCGAACAACAAGACAGGCTCATTTTCCTAGCTGAACATGACGAACTAACAGGGATTTACAATCGTCGTGCGTTTATAAAAAAAATAGATACTGCGATCGCAAGAGATTTACGTGGCGAGGATCAAGCAGCTTTATTGTTTCTTGATTTGAATAAATTTAAAGACATTAACGATTCACTCGGCCACAGTATTGGCGATGACGTTATAATGATCATAGCCTCACGCTTAGTAAACAACTTGCGAGCAACCGATATGGTCGGTCGATTCGGAGGAGATGAATTTATCGTATGGCTCGATATGATCACCGGGCCTATCGATATAGAACATAAAATACACCAGCTATTGGACTGTATTAAGCAACCTATTATCATCGGCCAACATATTTTACACGTGGGGGCGAGTATTGGGATTAGTATACTGCCTAAGCATGGTTTAAATAGTCGGGAGCTAATCAGCGCAGCTGATACTGCAATGTATCAAGCTAAAGCAGACGGTAGCATTGAATTTTGTTTCTATACCAGCAATCATGGTGTCTCTGCTTTAGCAACCTCATAGGTTTGAGTGTTCCAATCAAAATAATATTCAACCCCTTGCCACTCATAGACTGTCCCGTTCGCACGCTGGATCACTTTAGCATTTGCAGGTAGGTGGCTTAAGCCCGAAGCATACTCAATATGGGTCGTAGTCCGCTGTTGAGGCGCAACAATGGTGTCGATAAGCTTAATATTTTGTGGCTGATATCCGCTAGTTAACTGATGTTGATAGGGATAAAAACCGTTGTTATTTCTACGGGAATAACCATTTCCCCAATATGAGCCATATCGCCAGTTGTTGCCATGACTTAAACTAATTCCGATACTTGGGCCCCAATGCCGGTTAACTCCCCAGCCTTGATCCCAACCAAATCCCCAACGCCAAGGATCACGATTTCGGTGATGATTATTGTGTTGGCGATAATGATTATGTTGAGAGCCGACAGAATGCGAAACACGATTAGAATACTCATTCGCTAACGACGGCTGAGCACTGGCTGAACTCGCCATACTGAGTATAACAACACAACCAAGCCCGAATAATGGCATCAAAGTCCACTGCTTATTCGTTCGCATAAGTCACCTCTACCACATTATTGACTATTACCATTTTAGCCTAAGTATAGCTAAAGTCGATATCAGTAATATAGGTCTATCAAATTGGTTAACCCTATATTAGAAAAATGCTATAGTGCGCGCCATATTGGATTTAATTTACAGGCGGTAAACATGAGTTTTAAAGATTTACGCAGCTTCATCGATCATTTGGAAGCAAATGGTGAGTTAAAGCGCATTAGCTATCCTGTTGACCCTCATTTAGAAATGACGGAGATCGCTGATCGTGTTTTACGATCGGGTGGCCCCGCACTGTTATTTGAAAATCCTACCAATCACACCATGCCGGTACTGGTTAACTTATTTGGCACGCCTAAACGTGTTGCTATGGCATTGGGTAAAGACGATCCTTTGGCTTTGCGTGAAGTCGGTGAATTATTAGCATTCTTAAAAGAACCTGAACCCCCAAGTGGCTTTAAAGATGCCATCGCCAAAATACCTATGTATAAGCAGGCACTCAATATGCCGCCTAAAACAGTGCGTAATCCGCCTTGTCAGCAAGTGGTTAAAACCGGTGATGAAGTTGACCTAACCTCGTTGCCAATCCAACATTGCTGGCCTGGAGATGTAGCCCCATTAGTTACTTGGGGACTCACGATCACTAAAGGGCCACGTCAAAAAAGACAAAACCTTGGTATTTACCGTCAACAGTTATTGGGCAAAAATAAGCTGATTATGCGCTGGCTTGATCATCGTGGCGGCGCCTTAGATTTTAAAGACTTTAAACAGCTTCATCCGGGAGAGCGTTATCCTGTCGTAGTGGCATTAGGTAGCGATCCTGTGACCATTTTAGGTGCTGTAACTCCCGTGCCAGATTCCATGAGTGAATATGCCTTTGCAGGTTTACTACGCGGCGAACGTACCGAAGTCTGTAAAGCCATTAGCTGCGATCTTGAAGTACCAGCCACCAGCGAGATTATTCTTGAAGGTTATATTGACCCAGATGAGAAAGCAGTAGAAGGTCCATACGGCGATCACACTGGATATTATAACGAAACCGACTCATTCCCCGTATTTACTGTGACTCATATTACTCACCGTAAAGATGCTATTTATCATAGTACCTATACCGGCCGTCCACCCGATGAACCCGCTATGTTAGGCGTGGCATTAAACGAAGTATTTGTGCCTATTCTTCGTAAGCAGTACCCAGAGATTATTGATTTTTATCTGCCGCCTGAAGGTTGCTCCTACCGTATGGCTGTGATTTCAATCCGTAAACAATATCCGGGTCATGCTAAGCGTGTCATGATGGGGGCATGGTCATTCCTACGCCAATTTATGTACACCAAATTTATTATCGTGGTTGATGAAGATATCAATTGCCGTGATTGGCAAGATGTTATTTGGGCCATTACTACCCGGATGGATCCAACACGCGACACCATGCTGGTAGATAATACCCCTATCGATTATCTGGATTTTGCCTCACCCGTTGCCGGTTTAGGCTCTAAAATGGGTTTAGATGCCACCAACAAGTGGCCAGGCGAAACCACCCGTGAATGGGGCACCCCTATTGTGATGGATCCTAAGGTTAAACAAAAAATTGACCAAATTTGGGATGATCTTGGCATAGAAGATGTACCAACATTGTAACCACAGTGATCTGATTAAGGCGTAGATAGCTATAATTAACTCATTGATAAAAATTATAAAAAGGTTTAAAGGACGTTAGATGAAAACCATTCGTTGTCAGATTGAAAAAGTCACCCCGTTTAATGATGCTGTGTATCAAGTGTTCCTTAAACCCGAAGCCGCCTTTGACTTTAAGGCTGGCCAATACTTATCTGTGATCATGGGTGAAAAAGACAAACGTCCTTTTTCTATCGCTTCGGCGCCTAATGCTGCGTTAATTGAATTGCACATTGGGGCTGCGGTCAGCGAAAGTTATCCCATGCAAGTTGTTGAACGCCTTCAAACTGCGACTCATATTGATATTGAAGCCCCGGCTGGCGACGCATTTTTACGTAGCGATAGCCATAGACCGCGCATTTTAATTGCTGGCGGTACGGGTTTTTCATACATTAAAAGTATCGTTGAAGCGCAGATTGCTAACGGCGAAACGATTCAAACTCAGCTATATTGGGGTTGTCGTAACGAAGATGCTATGTACTATCAAGACATTGCTCGTCAATGGCATGCAGACCATTCATGGTTAGAGTTTATTCCTGTGGTTGAACTTGCAGGCAGTACTTGGCAAGGCAAAAAAGCAAATTTACTTGAGCAAATAAAGCAGGATTTTGTCAGCTTAAATGGTTATGACATCTACATAGCCGGCCGCTTTGATATGGTCGGGGCTGCACGAGAAGTTTTTCGTGAACTTGGGATTGAAGAAACTCATTTATATGGTGATGCGTTCGCTTTCATCAAATAGCGTTAGCCTCAATGTTAGAATTTATTCAATATTGAATCGATAGTTAAGCAATAAATAGACCGACATCTTTGTCGGTTTTTTTATTGTCAAATGGAGTAGCTATTTTGTATCCAGTTGTGACTATACCTAATTATTAGCATGACCCATGTCTTGTAATTCTTTATAATTGCGAGGGAATTCACGAAATCAATCTGCCTTTTTAAAACTAATAATAATGGAAGTATTACAATGAGACACAAGGATGTAATAGATAGAGAAGTCAGTCTTAACAACAATGACGAGCTAGTATCAATTACAGATAAACGTGGCATCATTACTTATGCCAATGAGACATTTATTAGAATATCAGGTTTCAGTGAACAGGAAATCGTCACTCACAATCACAATATTGTCCGACATCCTGATATGCCAGCAGAAGCTTTTAAGGAATTGTGGGATAAGCTCAAAGCGGGTGAATCCTGGCGTGGAATTGTAAAAAACCGCTGTAAAGATGGTAGCTACTATTGGGTAGATGCCTTTATCTCTCCGCTTTACGAAAAAGGCCAAATTACGGGTTACCAATCCGTACGCATTAAAGCAAAACCAGAATACATCACTAGTGCTCAAAAACTTTATCACCAAATAAAACATGGTAAAACCATCGCTTTTAATATCTCTAGCCAACAAAAAAGATGGCTAGGTGCAATGATCACTTTAACCGCTTGCATTGGGTCCGGTTTACTTTTTAATTGGACGATGGCGGCAATCATAATGTCTTTGTCACTGATTAACATGATATTATTTACCAAAGAACTTTTCTCAATACCTCAGAAAATTAGCCAGTATCAACAACAATATGACTCAGTCAGTCGATTAGTCTATTGTGGTAATGACAGTATTTCAGTGCTTGAATTCCAGCAAGTTCTGAATCAAGCAAAAATGCAAGGCGTTCTTGGTCGATCTCAAGATCAAGGTAGCAACTTAAACCATATCGCAAATGAGCTAGTCAACTCCGCACAAGAAACCAACCACAGTATTGAACAGCAAAAAAATCAAATAGATAAAATTGCCACAGCCATTGATGAAATGAACTCTACCGTCGCCGAGATGGCACAACATGCAATATCAACATCAAATCATGCTAACCACGCACAACAGGTATGTCTTGATAGCAGAACGGCAATGCAATCTAATCGCGACAGTATTGAGTGTTTAGCCACATCCATTTCAGCAGCGGCATCCGATGCATACTTATTAAATAAAGAAGCCGAAAATGTCTCTAATGCCATGCTAGAAATTAAAAGCATTGCTGAGCAAACCAACTTACTCGCACTCAATGCAGCCATTGAAGCAGCAAGGGCTGGCGAACAGGGTCGTGGGTTTGCCGTCGTAGCGGATGAAGTTCGGGCCTTATCAAGTAGGACTCAACTCTCAACAGAGTTAATCTCTAAAAGCGTTCAATCCATGCACACCATGCTCAGTAATTGGACCGAACAAATGCAAGCTAGCAAACTTGAAGCAGAAAAATGTGCCAGTGATATAGGATTATCCTCAATACAATTTGAAACTATTTATCAAAGTGTAAGTGAAATAAATCAATTTACTCAGCAAAACACTGTCGCTACAGAACAACAAAAAGTGGTCACTGCAGAGATGACCAATAATATCCATACCATTACTGAATTAAGCCATAGTAACCTTGCTAGCTTAAAAGTTATTGAAATTGCGACATTAAATATTAAAAGCCATGCAGACAAAGCTCAAGAACTACGTCATACCTTTGGGGCATAAACAGAGTTATTGCCCCACGGCTATAAACAGTAAATAATTTTTGTATTATGTTCATCAATTCTTTAAAATTAGCCCACATTTATTGTTAAGGTAATCCAATGCAACTCAGTCAATTAACTCAACCTATTTATAACCATTTATACCGCGACATTTTTGAGTTTCGTAGTACCTTTGACTTAGCCGTTAATGATAATAATAGCTTAGATGATAAGGCAGATACCTTACACACATCATTAATTATTGAAGAAATGACCGAGCTGGCTGAAGCCGACTCTCGCATCGAACAAGCCGATGCGATTGTTGACTCTGTTTACGTGTTAATGGGCCGCTTAGCCCACTTAGGCGCCACTCAGGTAAGCGATCACCTTGAGATCAGTTACCTTATCGATTTATTGCTCAACGTCGCTAAAAACCGTCAAATTGATTTTATTCAATGCTGGGATGAAGTGCACTCAAGCAACATGAGTAAAGTATGCCGCAACCACAAAGAACTCGACGAAACCATTGCCCATTACGCTAAACAAGGTGTCGAGATTGTCGGTAGCACTAAAGGTGAGTTTATTATTGCTAAGTGCGCTAAAGACGTCGAAATGGCAGGTAAAGTTGTGCGCCAAGGCAAAGTATTAAAGTCAGTTTATTATCGCCCTGCAGACTTAACAAAACTAGTACGAGACTAATCAACAAATCAGCGACTGGGTTTTCACTTGGTAGTACTGATTGACTCATAAAAAATGCGCTTTTATCAGCGCATTTTTTATGAGCTTTTTATGACTACGCGGCCACTGAGACTTTATTATTAAGCGCCTGAATTAGCAGCTTTGGCTCATCCACACTCAAATGTATCGTAATCATGGGTTCGGGTAACTGGCCCATACCACCATGATAAATGACCGGACGGTTTAAGGTAATAGTGACATTACTCTGCCCACGGCCAATAATAATGGTTTCAGGCTCATCTTTATTTAATTCAGTTGATTCTTGAGCAGCGACACTGGCAATATCGGCAATGTTCACCACCATAAATCCCCACAATGAATTATTGATCACTAAGTTATCTCTGATTAAATACAAAGAGTAATAACGTGATAGCCGATGGTTAGCCACGATAGACATCAAGGTATAGGCAATAATGCTCGAGACAATAATCGCCAGCCACTCGCTCCATGAAACCAGTAATAAATAACTGCTACAAGATGCCGTAATACAACCAAATAGCATAAGCCATACATGCCAGCGCGTTGCACTGTTGAGGTTAATATTAGCGATGGCCACCGGATGATGACGTGAAAACCAAGGGATTGAATAAAACCAGTTAGTCGCTTCACTGGCCATAATAAGTGCGATAGTTAAGCTTTTTTCATCGCCATCCCGATACGTTTCTACCGCCCCGACTCTAGGATCGCCCTTAAGCTTTCGCACCTTAATCAAGCCACGAACAACACTCACCACCAAGTACAATTCAATGACCAGCAACACCGCAATAATCGGATAACGTAACCATGCAATAAACTCAAAATAGTGCGCGACTTCGGCAGGGAAACTTAACCGAGCAACCAAGCTGCTTAGACTGAAAATGACAATCAGTTTCCACAGTTTCTGAGCACCCATTTTAATAATGCAGTACCAGTAGCTCAAAGGCAGTAATACAAAATACAATGCACAAATAAGGTATAACGACCGCTTGTCAGCTTCACTCGTTAACGACTCTGGCGTCCACTGAACGCCTATCACAAAGCTGAACACCATTAAGGCTAAAAAGACTAACCGATACTTAACTGTGGCTCTCATTAAATACTTATCCCTGTAGATGTTATTAACCCACGCCATATCATTATTCTGAATATAAACGAGATGATACAAGTCGTTAACATATCAGCAAACATTAGTTTCACTGCTATTGATTGGCGCGAAAATTGTTACTAAAAATTGCCGTAGATGGGGATCACGATAAATTGCGCTTTAACAGCCAAGTTAAACCATGAATGGCGGTAGTAGGAAAAGCCATCGAATGATCGGCCTCGGGGATCACCAGCAGCTTGAGTTGTAAAGTGCCGGTTTTAGCTGATGGGTGAGATTGGAGTATTTGATAAAAAGCCTCAGCATCTGCAATCATCTGATGACCATCATGGGTATAAGGTGGTTTCTCTAATTCGCCAATGCCAATAAACACCTTGGCAGATATTGCTGGTGTTTGACTAAAACGCTGAGCAAACTGCTGCAACAATTGTTTATTGTCGAACCATAGAGATGGGCTACCCAACACGTAATACGCAAATAGCGTTGGCTGTTCTAATAAAATATGTGCGCCGAGTAACCCGCCTAACGAATTACCCACAAAGGTATTTTGTTGTGTGTCGACTCGATAGTTTTTTCAATAAAGGGCATAACAACCTCGCTGATAAAGGCAACGTGCCGCTTGGCCTCACCAGTGGGTAGTTTCCAACTCGCATCGTGACTTGGGGTATAGTCGCGGATCCTACTCGCCGAACCTTTGCTCGGCCTCTGATAGCCTATGGCGACTAAAATAGCTTGTTGCATCATGTTGCTGTTCATTGGAAATCGCGTCGCACCAGACACCACTTGCAAGCTATACATGGAGTCCGTCATATAGACTACAGGGTAATGATGAGTACGATTGTTGCGGTAATCTTTAGGTAGTTTGATCATCACTTGATAGTGGCGATCGCCATCGTTAAACACAAATTGCCGGGTACGAGGAATAGTGACTACTGCAGCGGTGGAATGCACATCGACAGCGTTGCTTGGTAAGCCAGCCAGTAAAGCATCATTGTTAGCGGACTCACTGGCTAGGGATAACCAACAACACATTATCGCACCGATTAACCAAGGAGTTGTTTTCATTCATGCATCCCTGTCCTATGGTAATAAACCATTAACTCAATTCCATTTCATGCTTTGTCGTGATTATACCGCTGCAGAAATAACATAGTCAGCACTTAGCGCGATAAACAAAACCATACCAGCCCAGTTGTTGTTTAAAAAAGCCTTAAAACATGGCGCACGTTCATGACCATAAATTAACCCTTGCTGATACACAGCAAACGCAACAAAGCTGATAATGCCCAAGCCATAAATCACTCCACGCTCAGCCATCAATCCCGCCATCACAAAACACCCTAGGGCGGCAAGTTGAAATAAGCCGATAATCTGCCTATCGTAACGGCCAAATAAAATGGCGGTTGATTTAATGCCCACTTTTAAATCATCGTCGCGATCGACGATGGCATACATGGTGTCGTAAGCCACCGTCCAACACCAATTAGCCATAAATAACCACCAAGCTTCAGCGGGGACTTCGCCGAGTTGAGCGGCATAAGCCATCGGAATAGACCAGCTCCATACAATGCCCAAAAACATTTGCGGCATATTGGTAATCCGTTTCATAAACGGATACATCACAGTTAACACAATGCCAACGACAGATAGCTGCACTACCAGTGGATTGAGCCATAAGACTAAACTAAATGCGGCGAGCCCCAACACAACAAACAACCCTAGGGCTTCTTTGGCGCTGACCACACCCGACACCAACGGCCGCATACTGGTACGTTCGACATGGGCATCTAAGTTACGATCGGCAAAGTCATTAATAATGCAACCATTAGCACGCATAATCACCACACCGACAATAAATATCAGCAATACCTTAATGTCTGGCATACCTTGAGCCGCTAACACCAGCGCCATTAAACACGGCCACAGTAGAAGTAAGGTGCCAATGGGTCTATCGATCCGCATTAATCGTGCATATGCATGCAGCTTGTCTTGCAATCGCATTGGTGTCATCTCTCCATGATTTAGCAAACGCAACAGATTAGCAACGCTCTAGTTTTGCTAACGACACCAACAGCCATTTACTGCCGAAATCGACAAACTCAACCTGAACACGCCCTTTTTCACCTGAGCCTTCAAAGTTAATCACCTTGCCTTCACCAAACTTAAAGTGCTTCACTTTAGAGCCAACTCGATAACCGGTATCATTAAAACCATTCGGTTTAGTGGTAACCGTCGCAGGGCGAGCAGGAAAGCGCTTGCTAATCGATGGCTTCACCTGAGCACGGATACGAATTTGTTCAACAAACTTTTCAGGAATTTCGTTAATAAACCGTGATGGACTAGCATAATCTTCACGGCCATAAATACGACGCGACTCCGCATAACTGATGTACAGTTTTTGCATTGCACGGGTCATACCGACATAACACAAACGGCGCTCTTCATCTAACCGATCGCCTTCATCCAGAGCCATTTTACTCGGGAATAATCCTTCCTCTACGCCCGCCATAAACACCATTGGGAACTCAAGTCCCTTGGCCGAATGTAAGGTCATCAACTGCACTGCATCGGTAAAGGCATCCGCTTGGCCTTCGCCAGCTTCTAGTGCGGCATGGGATAAAAAGGCATTAAGCTCGCCTATGTCTTCAAGCTCTTCAGGCATTTCAAAACTGCGGGCAGCGGTAACGAGTTCGTTTAAGTTTTCAATTCGCGCTTGGGCTTTCTCGCCTTTTTCAGCCTCGTACATAGTACGCAAGCCTGAACGATCAATCACATTATCAGTCATGGTATACAGCACCATATCTGCAGTATCCGTTCGCATCGAGATGATCAGTTCCATAAAGCCATTTATGGCATTAGCTGCACGCCCAGCGAGTACTTTTTCTTCGACCAAACGCACACAGGCTTGCCAAAGTGTTAGCTCATGCTGTCTTGCGGTTGAGCGTACAATGTCCAACGTTCGATCGCCAATACCACGAGCTGGGGTATTGACCACACGTTCGAATGCGGCATCATCATCTTTGTTATTGATAAGACGCATATAGCCCATCGCATCTTTAATTTCTTGACGCTCGAAGAAGCGCAAGCCACCGTAAATACGATACGCTAACCCTTTATGTAAAAAGGCTTCCTCTAATACTCGCGATTGCGCATTTGAACGATATAGAATGGCGCACTCGCTCAAACTGCCTCCTTTTTCATGCCACTCGCTAATGCGACTGACAATGAACTTGGCTTCGTCCATCTCATTAAAGGCGCAATAGACTGAAATGGGCTCGCCATCTTTATCTTCAGTCCATAACTCTTTGCCTAAACGATCAGGATTATTGGCAATCACAGAGTTAGAAGCGTTCAAAATATTCGCTGTTGAACGGTAATTTTGTTCTAACCGAATCGTTTTAGCCTCAGAAAAGTCTTTTAAGAAACGATGTAAGTTTTCAATTTGCGCGCCACGCCAACCATAAATGGATTGGTCATCATCACCGACAATCATCACATTGGCTGTTTTACCGGCTAACACACGGATCCACGCGTATTGAATCGCGTTGGTATCTTGAAACTCATCAACTAAAATATGACGGAAGCGCTCTTGATAATGGGTCAGTAAATGCGGTTTATTAAGCCATAACTCATGAGCACGTAATAAGATTTCCGCAAAGTCGACCAAACCGGCACGATCGCAAGACTCTTGGTAAATCTTATAAATGTTGAGTAAGTTTTGCTCAATCGGAAAGCTGCCTGCATCAATATGCTTAGGGCGAAGACCTTGATCTTTCTTACCATTGATATAACCCTGAGCTTGACGCGGAGGATACTGCTTCTCGTCTAAATTAAGGCTTTTAAGAATGCGTTTGAGTAAACGCAACTGGTCGTCTGAATCAATAATCTGGAAGCTTTGTGGTAAATTGGCATCTTGATAATGAGTGCGCAATAACCGGTGAGCTAAACCATGGAAGGTGCCTATCCACATCCGCCCCATGTTAGTGCCCACGACCTTCTCAACCCGTTCACGCATTTCTGCTGCGGCTTTATTGGTGAAGGTGACTGCCAAAATAGAATATGGACTTTGTTGTTCAACTTGCATTAACCACGCAATACGATGGGTTAATACACGGGTTTTACCACTGCCGGCACCCGCTAACACCAACATATTTGAAAGTGGTGCGCCGACTGCCTCACGCTGCTTATCGTTTAGGCCGTCTAATAATGATGATACGTCCATTTTTCCTCCCAGAAATCTGCGAGGCATTATATCTTAAATAGCGAGATAATGGCGTGCAATACTTCACCTATTTTATATCAACAATTCCCCTAACAAGAGAGATAACCTACTCACTAAGATAATATCAAAGTCACTAAAATCACTTACTTGTGATGATCTAACTGCTTTAATGAGAGCCTAAATTGACAAAAGAGCAAGCAAAAATTATTATACAAAATAAAGTAATTAATTAATTTTAGCCTTGAGTAAGGGACCTAATAGTTGATTAATCATTAAATTCATCGCTAAACAAACTGAATTAAGTTTGTTATTTGTGGCGAATAAGGCTCGCGAGCATGCCTGCTTATTATCAATATATTCAATGTCATTAATACTCAAAATTCCATTTAAAAAGCATTTATTACCCACAGTTTAAGCTGTATAGGTTGCCATATTGAATATAAAAGATTTAGAACTATTCATTGCTGTAGCAAAGTTAGGCAGTTTTTCTAAAGCTGCAAAATCTTTAGATACTCGCAGAGCATTAGTCAGTCGTCGTATTGGTGATATGGAAAAACAGCTTGGTGCGCCGCTATTTACCCGCACGACAAGAGTCATGACATTAACCTCAGCGGGTCGACAGTATCTTGTTCAAATCGAACCTTTAGTTAATCAATTCAATCATGCCAGTGATGTGTTCAAACATCGCCATGATGAAGTTCAAGGCAAATTACGCATTGGTTTACTGCCTTTTGTTGACAAGCTTATGGATAAATATATTGCTCACTTCATTCATGCGTATCCACAAGTCCAATTAGAGGTGTTAATTGTGTCTGGTGGCAGTAAAGAGCTTAATCGCTTAGGACTCGACCTCATTATTGATGCTGGTGAGGTTAATGGTGCTCACTTTTCCGCTCATAAACTGACCACTTTTGAACGTAAAATTTATGCTAGCCCCAGTTATTTAGAAAAATCATCACTCATCGAAAATACCGATGACTTACAATATCATTCATTATTAGGCTTTAGAGATGCCCATGGTCAACTAGAGCAAACTTGGCATTTTCAACACGCAAATGTGCCAACACAGTATAAAGTCATCTGCAGTGATTTTAACTCGCTCTATCACTTCTGTTTAGCGGGGGCTGGTATTGCTTTATTACCTCATGTTATTGCTCACGAGGCTGTTAATCTGGGGCAGTTAGTCAATATCCTACCGCAACACAGCATCGGCTTTGCTGATATCAGCTTGACCTATTCAACCAAAAGTCCTCAATCGTCTGTGGCAAAAGCCTTTTGCGAACATTTACTTCGAGAAATTGATACTAATTAATCGTTAATCGTTAAAATCTATCTCTGATTGGCATCTTGCAGTAGGCAATAAAAAAGGTTAGCAAAATCGCTAACCTTTTTATCGTTTTAATTTTGACAACGTGTGACGGATACATCTGCATTAGTGATTATTTTTTATCTTCTTTTAAACCAATACTTTCCATCCAGTACTCAAAATTTACTAAATTACCAGGTAACACAACACGGCTATCAGGTTTTCTTAAGCCATCAAGTTGTTTCATATATTGCTCACCAAGCTGCATCCGCAATGCACTTTGTCCGCCATCAGATGAAATAACCACAGCTAATCGTTCTATTGACTCGGATGTTGCTTTAGCTAAAGTCAGAATTTCTTGAGCTTTACCTTCTGCCTCATTAATGCGCCGCTGCATTTCACCTTCTGAGCGGTTAATGGTTTCCGCCATAACACCTTCTGAGCGATTAATTTTGCTCTGCTTATCACCTTCACTTTTGGCTAATAATGCCCGGCGTTCACGCTCGGCATTTACCTGCATTTCCATGGCATTTTTAACCGTTTCAGGTGGGGTAATATTTTTAATCTCATAGCGGTGCACTCGAATGCCCCACATAGAGCCTGCTTCATCGAGTACTTCAACCACTTTGGCAGAAATCACATCACGCTCTTCAAAAGTGCGATCTAAATCTAAGGTACCAATCACAGAACGTGTGGTGGTTTGAGCTAGCTGAATGGCAGCATAACGGTAATCGGTAATCCCATAACTGGCTTTAACGGGATCGATAACCGAAATATAGATGACCCCGTCCACTTCCACATTCACTTCATCACTGGAGAAACATTCTTGCGGCGGTACATCAATGGTTTCTTCCTTTAAATCGTGGATGTAAGCCACTTTATCAAAGAAGGGGATCAGTGCATGAAAGCCTGCATCTAAAGTACTGTGATATTTCCCTAGACGTTCAACAATATAAGCCGATTTTGTCGGCACAAGACAGATAGACTTAAATAATTTCAGCACAAAAATAGCAAAAATAACGCCCCAAATTGCCATTACAATAAAATCAGTATCAATTCCGTTAATCGACATTAGCGCGCTCCTTTGGCTGATGAATTTGATACCGCATGAGTCACTTGCTCCATACCTTCAAAAAAGCCTTCTAACTTGGCCATTTCTGCAGGAACAACCGACACTTGAGCTTCAGAGAGGATCTTACCGACTTGGTCAATAAACTGCTCTTTAAGCAACATATTCATGGCATCATTACCGCCATTCACGGTTAAGGCTTTACAGATCATTTCCATGGCTTCAGCCTTAGCGGTAGCAATAATCGAGATTTCTTGACCTGTACCTAAAGCTTCATTAATGCGCTTCTGTTTTTGGCCTTCCGATAAATTAATCGCTTCTTGGCGTTCGCCTTGCGACATATTGATCATTGCCGCTTTTTCAGCATTGGCTAAGGTGATCTCTGCACGCTTTCGACGCTCTGCTTCCATTTGTTTTTCAAGGGTGTGAATAACCTTCTGCGAAGGTGAGATATTTTTAATCTCATAGCGTAATACTTTGATCCCCCAAGGATCAGAGGCTTTATCAATCTCACGCACAATTGATTCGTTTAAACTGTCACGTTCTGAAAACGTTTGTGACAAGGTCAGCTTACCAATTTCTGAACGCATGGTTGTTTGCGCTAAGTTAACCGCCGCGCGGCGATAATTTTCAATACCATAGCTAGCCAGCTTCCCGTCCATCACCTTAAGGTAGACTAAACCGTCGACTTCCAATTGGGTATTATCTTTTGAAATACAACTTTGGGGTGGAACATCAAGCACTTCTTCACGTGTGTCGTGTCGATAAGCGACGCGATCGACAAAAGGAATAAGAAAATGAAACCCTGGGTTGAGCACGCTACGAAACTTACCTAAACGCTCAATCACATGAACTTCACGCATTGGTACAATTAACATGAGTTTGAACAAAATAAACATTACGAATAAAAAAACGATTGTTAACACAAACATATCTACTTCCTTTTAATCTGACTTTCCTAGATAACGCTTAACAGTCATCACGACACAATAATCTAAATTTATAACATTAACATTTTAGATAACAATAAATAGCTATACCGAATCAATGATAGGTTCAACAACAAACGCAATATTTTCCCGACAAATGATCCTTACTTGGGTACCCTCTTTTATCACAGTACCATCTCCTAAAGCCGTCCACTCAGAACCCAAGCAGCTAATTCGACCTGTCTGTTGGCCTGGGCCAATGTCTTGCTTCACGATAGCGACTTGATTGTAGAGATCCACTTCTTCATCGGTATTATCCACATGAGAATCTCCCCCCACCAAACGTTGAGTCACATGACGAAAACTCAGCAACAGCACCATCGAGGCCATAAACCATAGTGTCATGCTTTGCACCAAGCCATCGATAATACCAACCGCCAGTGCTGATGCGACGATAACGCATGCCGCACCTAATAAGATAACAATGCCACCCGGAATAATGATTTCTGATAGCATCAATAACAGTCCAAGTACTAGCCAGACTGCGATTGGATTGGCAATCTCCATATTCTCCCCCATAAAATGACAATGTCTGTAGATTGACTATAACAGCTTTATTTATTAATGCGACATATTATGTCAAACAAGTCAGCTAATATAAAACGTGATAAACGATTCATCAATTTACCTTTTCCTCGAAAATGAGCTGCCGCTAACAAGGTCAGTATTTCTGCTGAGTCACACCTTATTTATAACGACTATACGATTGATATAACATAACAGCACAAACTAATAGTCATTATGTGTAACATCAAATTAACAGCATGAATACCTGTCACATGATTATATCGATGATGAAAACAATGAAATCGTCACATTCTTGCCAGTTTTAATTGTGCTTTATCAAAATATTGAATATATTGCGCCCCATTGTGCACGATTGGGAATAATAGATCATAAAATTACCCTCGGTCGATCTAAAACTTACTCTTAAACTGTCAAAACTGGTGTATCTGGCCAGCTAACTAACCGGAAGAAAAATGAAAAAACTCTGCCTTTTAGCCACACTTGTACTCTCACAAAATGTTTTTGCTGACGATTTAGTCCAATGGTGGGATGCTAGCGCTACTGTCCTGCATGGCGAAAACTATGACTTAGCCCCATCAGAAAGACAAACAACCATTACCCTAGAGACTGCCGGTGGCTGGAAGTATGGTGATTGGTTTATGTTTCAAGATTTTATTAACTTTAACGGTAATAATAATGGGGTTGATAGCACGACTTATGGCGAAATTTCACCTCGTTTTAGTGCTAGCAAAATATTGGGTCAGCCCGTTAGCTTTGGTGCGATAAAAGATGTCTCTTTAGCATTAACTTACGAAGAAGGTGAAGGCCCAGTTAACAGCATGCTTTATGGTATCGGTTTAGACTTTGACGTGCCATTTTTTAGCTACTTACAATTGAACACTTACCGTCGAGATGCAATAAGCAGTGGCAACATCAGTGATGGCTGGCAGTTCACTCCGGTATTTAGAATAGACATGCCTATTGGTAATGCTAATATTATCTTTGATGGCTTTATTGATTGGGTATTTTCTGCCGATAACAACGGCTACGACGAAAACCTGCACATCAACCCGCAAATAAAATATGACTTAGGCAAAACGCTGTTTGGTGATCACAAACAAAACAAGCTATTAGTGGGTTTTGAATATGATTACTGGCAGAGTAAATATGGCGTTGCGGGTATCGACCAAAATACCTACTCAATCATTGCGCAGTATCATTTCTAATCAGCGCGACAATTGATAAAAATAAGCTAACAAAAAAGGTGCCTAGGCACCTTTTTTAATGGTTATTTTTTAACGCTAACAGTTTTAACACATCGCTTGTTATAACGCGTGGTTAAAAGCGTTAACTTAAGCTAGCAATTTTTTCGCTGCTGCTACAACAATAGACACTGCACTAACTTCGGTCTTCTTCATTGTCGCTTCATCAGGAATTTCTTGCTCTGTGCGGTTTACGATAACACCCGCAACACAGGCTGCACGCCAACCTTGAGTCGCACACATGGTAAATAGTGTGGCTGATTCCATTTCATAGTTCAGCACACCCATTGATTGCCATTCTTTCATTGAACCAACAAAACGCTGAGTAATACGACCAGACACAGTATCGTAACGCTCTTGGCCAGGATAGAAGGTGTCAGAAGATGCAGTAATACCTACGTGTGGCTCCACGCCAGCATCACGACATGCTGCAACCATTGCAGTAGTACAATCAAAGTTAGCTGCTGCAGGGAATTCTAGCGGTGCAAAATGCAGACTAGCACCATCTAAACGCACTGATGCTTGAGTCACAATCACATCACCCACATGCACATTTGGTTGAATAGAACCCGTGGTACCGACGCGCAAGAAAGTTGTCACACCCAATTGAGCCAATTCTTCAACCGCAATAGACGTTGATGGTCCGCCTATACCTGTTGAACAAACAACCACAGCTTTGCCATCAATATAAGCTAAATAGCTGGTATATTCACGATGACTTGCTAAGAACGTTGCGTTGTCCATTAATTCGGCAATACGCTTAACTCGTTCTGGATCACCAGGAACGATTGCTAAGGTAGCACCATCTAACATTTTTTTAGTTAATCCTAAATGAAATACATCGGACATTGTGAAAACCCCTTTCAGTTTTGAATATTAAATTCTTATAACCCAGACTGTAACCTAGTATTTAGGGGGATAAGGTTAACTTGATCACATATATATTCATAATAGTTAATATTCTTTCGTTAAATTATTACTAATATATGTCCAAATCCCGCCAAATTCATAAATAACACATTGGTTTCATCATAGTTGAAGGCCGACAAAAACAACAAATTATTTATCTAATACGAAAACCATTAACGTGATTTACATCAAGTTAACCTCACAAAAATGGTTTCAGGCTGAAGGTAAGCATAATCACTGAGCATAAAGTTAATCAGTATTCGATTCAACAAACAGGTCTCATTTTTTAAAATGTATTGATTCACAACTAGAACTCATTTCTACTGAAATAGCATGCCGTAAATGCACTATTGATCGGTTCAATATGAGGTCGCAATCCTCTAACTAACGTTAAGAAGTCACTTATGTTTGCAAAGTTGCGAGATTTGATGAGCACGTTACTGAACGAGAGACACACAGTAGCAGTGATACAGAAACCGAGTTAAAACTAAAGAAAATTGATGGGAACTGATGGAAATTGAAGCAAACTGACAGGTTACATCTTAAATAACAAATAGTTGAGATTTTAAAGCACCATCAACAACAAAGCTAAGTTTAGCCACAAATAGAAATAAAGGACGCTAGCGCGCCCTTTGAGCCTGTCAATAATGTTGTCGTCAAACTAATCCATTAGTTAAAGGTAATAGTCTTTGAGAGGTGGAAAACCATTAAAACATACTGCTGAATATGTTGTAGTGTAAGCACCCGCAGTTAACCAATACATGCGGTCACCAATAGCAAGATCAACAGGTAAGCCGTAACTGTACTGCTCATACATAATATCGGCGCTGTCACAAGTTGGCCCTGCAATCACACACTTATCTAACTCACCTTTACGATCAGTATAAATTGGAAACTTAATCGCTTCATCCATGGTTTCAATTAAACCAGAGAACTTACCCACATCAGTAAATACCCAGCGCTCTAATGCCGTGTGCGACTTACGTGAAATCAACACCACTTCTGATATGAGTACACCGGCATTTGAAATCAATGAACGACCAGGTTCTAGAATAATTTCGGGTAATTCATCACCAAAATCTTCTTCTAAGAAATGCTTAATCTGCTGTGCATAAACACCTAACTCATTGGTTTTATCAATATAGTTTGCAGGAAAACCACCGCCTAAATTGATCATCTTTAGCACGATACCGTGTTCTTCTTTTAAACGGTCGTAAATGCTTTTCACTTTGCCGATGGCTGAGTCCCACGCACCGATATCACGTTGTTGCGAACCTACATGGAAAGAAATGCCATGGGGTTGTAAGCCTAACTCTTTTGCCAATACCAATAAGTCGTAAGCCATTTCATTCTGGCAACCAAACTTACGTGACAAAGGCCAATCTGCCGTGTGTGTGCCTTCGGTTAAAATACGCAAGTACACTTTTGAACCTGGAGCTTCTTCTGCAATCATGCGTAAATCGGCTTCAGAATCTGAAGCAAACATGCGTACGCCTTGCTGATAGAAAGATCGCACATCGACACGTTTTTTAATGGTGTTGCCGTAGCTAACACGATCAGTCGAAACGCCAATCGAGGTCACCATTTCAAGCTCGTAAATGGATGCGATATCAAAATTTGCGCCTTTATCGCGCAACAAGGTTAAAATCTCTTTGGCCGGATTTGCCTTAACCGCATAATAAATAGTGGCGAAAGGAAAATTGTTAACCATATCATCAAATTGTTTCGCAACGATTTGGGTGTCAATAACTACAAATGGCGTTGGCTTATCTTTGGCAAATGCCTCAATGCGGTCAAACGTGTCCTTGTCATAATAATCTGCAACATCAATCGATTGAAATTGGCTCATTAGGCCGGTGCCTCCTGTTAGTTGGGCGGTAAAAGTGTCATTAAGCGTCGGTGTAAACATGCGCAGTAAACGATATTTTCAACTAATACGCAACGAATTTTTATGCAAAAAGTGTACTTTTTTATTCTTGAAGGAATATCAATAATATTCAACACATCACTCGCTTAATGACCCCGGTTATTGAGTTGTTTCTCCGCTTGAAAAGTATAGACATTACCGAAAAAAATGCGCGATAAATGACAGAAAATACTTTCACTTTAATGACACTTAACTGTAGGCTAAGATTTAGCCCTAAGTGTGAAAAGTGGTTATCATCCAAGTTGATAACGACTCAATACGTTTCAATAAGGAACATAGAATGAACGAACCCAGTTTAGATCAAGAGCTCCAACAACTTCAAAATGTTTATAGTGTCATCACTGAGTTTGTTATTGAATACAGCTTTCAAATCGCTGGGGCGATTATCATTTTCTTATTGGGACTTTGGGTTGCAAACAAAGCTGCCAATGTTGTCGCCGCGCAACTGAAAAAACACCATATTGATATCACCCTAAGTAACTTTGCCTCCAACTTGGTCAAAATCATTATTATTGTGATGGTCGCCGTGATCTGTTTAGGTAAACTGGGGATTAGCGTAACACCAATGGTGGCTGCGATTGGTGCTGCTTCACTGGGTGCGGGCTTGGCATTGCAAGGTATGCTTTCTAATTATGCCGCCGGCATTACCATTATTGTCACCCGCCCTTTTGTGGTAGGAAATACGATTGAAATTAAAGATGTCAGCGGCGTTGTAGAAATCATTAAATTGGGCCAAACCATTTTAAGCAATGAAGAAGGTGAGCAGATCAGCATCCCGAACAAACATATTGTCGGGGAGATTTTACATAATTCATTCGCTTACAAACTGGTTGAAAACAAGTTTAATATTGATTACCAAGCTGATGCCGATCATGTGATCCAATTAATTAACCATGTACTTGCCACTGCTCCTGCTATTTATAAAGACAAAAAACCGTTGGTCGGTATCAATGGGTTTAATCCTATTGGCATGGAGGTTGGCGTGCGTTATTGGGTGCCAACAAAAAGCTACTATGAACAAAAGTACCAAACTAATTTAGCCATCATTAAAGCGTTAACAGCAGCCAATATCACTATCCCTTGCCCAGTAAAGGAAATTCATTTACAGCACTAGTATTTACCGCACTAGGATTTATAGCACTAACAGTGAAGGCCACTATAGCTACCTCCCATGGTGACCAGCACAAATAACCAAGCCACTTCAACATGCTCGTTTCAGAGCTCCCATAGGATAATGGAACAAGGCAGTGATTGAAGATAAGAGAGCGTCGCTTCGCGACTGATAGGTTCTAGGAACTCGCAAGCT
>TARA_R110000851_G_scaffold76814_3_pt1 | contig 43484 bp, 24 predicted proteins | sample TARA_R110000851 | Tara Oceans TARA_R110000851 (sample SAMEA4397627) | marine metagenome | biome: Polar Biome; feature: [DCM] deep chlorophyll maximum layer (ENVO:01000326); material: water (ENVO:00002006), including particulate matter (ENVO:01000060) such as... | depth 17 m
GCAACAATCAATCTATACCAATCCTACGCCTTATTACCAGACGTGGCTCAGTATGTACGTGTGCTTCTATACGAGAGCTTTTTCCACAGCGGTAAATTTAACTAGCCCGCCAACCTTATGTGTTGCTTGATTTGCCTAAGTGTTCTTTAAGTATTTGAGAACCGCCAACTCTAACATTTATAATACCATTATAGTATTCGTCTGTTTCGAGTACTCTGCGTTCAAATTGTTCACGTGCCTCTAAGTAACTTGCAATGCCTCTACTTGGACAAATATGAATTATTTCTCTTGTGAATTTATCTTCACCGAGCGTTAACACATCTGTATTAAGTCTGTCACTAGATCCCCAATAGTCTCTCCAGTCACTTTCTTTAGTGCCTCGTCTTTTATTCTTTTTGCCTTTGAGTGGTGGTTTAGTTGTTTTAAATTTTGCTAGTTTCTTGCCTACGTATTTCATGCCGTTGACTTTATTTGTTATCAAGTATACAAATGCTTCACAACCTAATGGTAGATCGTCTATTTTTTTACCTTGATAAGTCCATTGCATACGGATACTTACCGTTAATTACCTTTGTTTGCCTCTTTTTTGGCTTTGTGCCTTTGATGTATTTCATCACTCCTAAGTTTAGCATATTTTCTTATTTCTCGCAACCATTTTCTGCTTTCTGCATGAGTTCTATGAGAATTCCTTGCTTCAAAGTTTTCATTTGCTTTAAAATAAGACAAATATGCTTGTACTAGAGCATCATGTGGATCTTCGATCATTCTAAAATCTCAATATCGTTTTCGTAACTAGTAAATCCGTTTTCTTTAATAACTTTCATTACATTATTAACTCTTCCAATAAGCTCATCTTTATGAGATATGAGATAAACGTTTTTATCTCCTTCTCGACCCATTTTCTTAAGTACGCTTAGTGCATTTTCAACACCAGCAGTATCCATACCGCTGTCAATAAGCTCGTCGATAAACATTAAGTTAATTTTTTGATATAAACTTTCCCAAACATCTCGAAATGCAAAGCTCATACCAAGTATAAGTCTATTACGTTCACCTCTACTTAGGTTATCAAAGTCTAAGTCTTGACCTAGTTGTGTAATTTCAACTGCTAAATCGTTTTGAAATACAACTTGATGTGGTAAACCTAGTTTATCAAGATAATATGTAAGTCTATTGTTAAGGTACATTAGATTTTGATCAATAATCTTCTTTCGAATAAAGCTATCTTTGTTAGTAAGTAGTTTTAACAAGAAGTCTTGATGATCTTTAAATTCAGTTAACTGATTTACTGTACCCCAATTAATTTCTTGTATAGCACTTTCGTTTAATTCATTAATTTGTGTTTGATATGGATCTGTTTCGTTTTCTTTTGCAGTTAATGCCTGCTTTAAACTATCAACATTTTGTCTATGCTCGTATGCTTCTTTAGCACTCTCATAAAATGTAGTAGGTTTGCCGTTAATATCACCTATATCTTCAAGACCTTTAGTAACGTCTGTTACTTTATTAGCAATCTCGGACTGATATGCAATAGCATCGTCAAGTTCTTTGGTTTTACGATCTGCAATCTCAGCTTTTTTGTCTGCATGTAGTTCTTGGCCACAAGTATAGCATGTTGCATTATCTAAATCTACGATATCTTTAGTTGCTTTTCCAACAGACTTGCCGGCACGTACTAATGCAGGCTCTAATGTGCTTAATTCCTTTTTAAGAGCCAAAATATCGTTGTTATGTTTAGTCCAATTAGATAATTTTTCATGACTATCAAGTTCTATGTTAATATCTAAGTGTTCTAGTTCATCGATACCTAGTTGTAGTTTTTCTATGTCTTTATTCTTCTTTGAAAGCCAGGCACGTTGCGTTCCTTGTAAACTTTCAATAGTTCCGCCTATTTTTTCATTAGCAGACTGTATTGCATTAATTTTTAATGTTTCTTCTTGTATTAAATCTTTAGTTTGTTTAGTTTGTTCCTTTAAGGTGTCTGCTTTCTCACTTAAAATAGTAATACCTAGTAACTGTTCAATGATAGCACGTTGATCATTTTGCCGCATACTTAAAAAAGGTTCAGTATATGTGTTTAATGCAACAATATGCTTAAACATATCATGGGTCATATCAAGCAAGTCATTAATATACTCTTGTGTTTTACGACTATCTCCTTGAGATTCGTCAACTAGCTCTTGTTCTTGGTCATTCACGTAAAATTTTAGTACATTAGGACTACGACCGCGTTCAATACGGTAATGAACGTTGTTTTTCTCAAAATGTAACGTAACTAACATGCCTTTACTGTTAGTTTTGTTAATTAAGTTATTGCGTTTAATATTAGTTAACGCAATTCCGTATAGTGCATAACTTAGTGCATTAATAATAGTAGTTTTACCAGTACCATTACGTGAACCACTATCGTCACCACCCTGATCTAAGTTTTCTCCTAGCACAAGAGTTAGGTTATCCTTATCAAAGTCTACAGCCTGGGTTTGATTACCCACACTCATAAAGTTCTTTACGGTTAAATCTTTAATCTTAATCATAATTCGTTATAAATGTCCATTAGCATCTTCTTATTGAAGTTGTCTGAGTCAATTGCGGCAATTTCACCAGCAACAATTTGGTCAACACTTTCAAATTGCTGTATGTCTAGTTCGGTGTTAATTTCTTCTAGCTGTTTTTGTGGTATTAAACTAATTTCTCTACACTTATACTGATTAATAAATGTTTCTTTAACAAAACTAGCTTCTTCAAAACTAATAGGTAAGTCTAAGTTAACACGTAGATACATATTAGGTTTAATAAGTTTATCCTGTTCATCTATTAGCTGACTAAGTTTAATAGTTCGATATTTAGGACAATCTAGCCAGTCAATATATACTGGCTCAGCATTGTTTTCTTTATCTAATATCATCATTCCTCGAGCATCGTCCCATGCATCTGCATAGTTGTGTGGAAATGCATTACCTATGTAATGTACTTTACCTTGTTTTTGACGTTTATGAAAGTGTCCACTAAAAACATACTCTTGATGTTGAAAATGTTCTGCTTTAAGCTCTCCGTGATCAGGCATTTGCACCATTGCATTCATATAAAAGCTAGGAAGTTCAAAATGCCCAAACAAATATTTTGTTTTTATATTTTTAATCTTCTTCCATTCGTCACCAACAAGCCAAGGAACTAGTGCAACGTCATCTTCAACAAAAATTTTGTCTATAAATGTAATTCCTGGAATATGTTTAGCAAATACAGTACTATTAACATCACGTTTATCTTTATAGTACAAGTCGTGGTTTCCATCAAAGAAGTAAAACTTCTCAAATGCTTTGCCTAGCTTTTCCATTGAACGTACAGTTGCGTCCATGGTTGTCAAGTTCAACGAATTTCTGTTATGGTGCCAATCACCACAAAAAATACCAGTCTCACAACCGTTAGCTTGTGCTTGTTCAATATACCAATCAACAAAGTCTTCACAATCTTGATTATGTATTTTGCTATTACCTTTTAATCCCAAATGGATATCGGTAAAGACAGCCGCTTTTTTAAACAAATTTAATTCCTCTTAGTTCATCTATATTATACAGGAAAAATGCAACAAAGTCAATGACTTATTTAGGGGCATTTATTTTATCAGTTTCTCTTTTCTGTTCGGCTTCCCACATACCTTGGTTCTGCCTTGTAAAACTAGGATTCATGTCATTCATCTCTAATATATCGTCTCTAATGTTTTGATTTCGCTTCTCAATGTTAATAACACGTACAAAACTGTTAGTTACGGCCGCAGTATAGTATGCAAACGGATTAGCAGACTTAGATTCGTCAAATTGTAAGCCAATTTGTGCTAGTTGTAGTATTGCCTGGCCACGCATTTCGTCATTGTATGTGTATCCGCGAACATTACCACGTGTAGCGTACCGATCACACAGTTTCATCCACATCATAGCAAGTTTGTTAGTTGCCTTGCCGGACGTTTTGTCAAAGTATCCGTTTTCCATGCCGCCTTGCCAATGACTTTTACCAACTAGTATAAGATCTCCGTCATCATTAAACTTATAATGTTGAAAAGGAGGAAAGTTAAGTTTTGTCTTTGTGTCAGCAACAGTCTTTGGGTTCTTTTTACGTCCAGGCTCTTCTGGAATGTGTTCAAACGTCATAATACGAAAGATTATTTCTTCTTTTGTAATACTTTTGTAAGGTGTTTCACATTCAGCTTGTTTAACCTTTTCACCATTTGCTTTTCTGCGATCGTATTCAGCGACACTTAGCTTCTTTGCTTTGTTTCGCTTTGCTTCTGCAATGGTTCTAATGTTAATCTTGTCAATATCTAGTAATATAATGTCATAATCAGCGTGGTTTTCTTCTGTATAGCTACAAAATGTTCCTTTTGATTTATGTATTTCTTTTAAGATATCTTTGTTATTTAGGTAATTTACTCGTCTTGCCATTATTGCTCCAGTTATAAGATGTTATATACATTATAATATACATACATTAAAAAGTCAACTAAATAATACTATAAGAAGGAGAAGGTATGTCAAACCCGTTCGCAAGTTTACAGAAGACTTTTGGTAGTGCTATTAATATAGCTAATACTGTTAAAAAATCCATAGATACGGTATCTGCATTTGCAGACAATCCATTGGGATTCATGAAAGGTATACGTAGTTTAAATTTACCTACAGATGCAATGCCAACATTTAAATCACGTACAGGAGCAACAGTAAAAACTCCTAGAGGTGAAAATGACTGGCGTGTTAGTTTAAGTATTCCGCCAATTATGCAAGGAATGACAAGTGATTTGTTAGCACCGTTAGGGCGTACTAATAATAGAATGATTTTTCCGTTTACCCCTAGTATAATATTCTCCCACTCAGCAAGCTACAATGCATTGCAACCTACACATAGTAATTATCCGTTTTATAACTATCAAAGCTCGGCTGTGGACGCTATAACTATAGCAGGAGACTTTTTTGTTGAAAATAATATTGATGCACAATATTGGATAAGTGCAGTAACCTATCTGCGTACAGTAACTAAGATGTTCTACGGTAATGGTGCAAACGTTGGTAATCCTCCGCCTATTATAAAATTAAATGGTTACGGAGAATTTGTATTTAATGAGGTTCCTTGTGTAGTAACTTCATTTAACATTGATTTACCACAAGATGTAGATTATATTAAAGCAGTAATGGATTCAACAGAATCAAGTGATCCGTTTGGGGATCCAACTACAATAAGCGGACCTGCAACATGGGTACCGTCACAGAGTTTAATTTCAGTAACAGTACAACCAATTTATAGTAGAGCAACACAATCAGAATTTAATCTAAATGATTTTGTTAGTGGTGACTTAATAACTAGAGGAATTATCTAATGGCATCATATGGAAACACTAGTCCTTGGAAGAATACTAAAGTTGTAGACCGAAGATATCTAAGTCATTTTGAGATAAGACCGGTTCCTGCAGAATCTGATGATGTACTTTATACAATTGAAACACAATATACACATAGACCTGATCTATTATCGTATGATTTATATGGAACTCCGAAACTTTGGTGGGTATTTGCTCAACGTAATATGGATGCAATCAAAGACCCAGTATATGATATAGAGGCTGGCATAGAAATTTACCTACCTAAAGGGCCTGCGTTAAAACAGATGCTAGGAATTTAATTTATGCCACCAAATTTTAATTCATTAAAAAACAATATATCTAAAAAAGTAGATTCTATAAAAGAACTTGTTCCTGATATTGCAGGACAAATAGAAGCAGATTATAAAAAATTTACAAACGAGCTCGATGGCTTTGCAAATGGAGCAGTTAGTAGTCTTTTATCAGATCTTGGACTATCAGACGGCAGTGCTATTTCTAAAGTAACAGACAGAATTACAAGTGCAACTGCTAACAGTAGAACTTATAGTAACAACTTTGATTCAAAACCAGGAAGTATAGGAACTAAGATTAAACCTGGAGAATTAGTTCCAGGAAAAAGTCCAGGTCCTTGGCCTAATGAACTTGAGGGGTTTGCTAGTATGAATTCTATAATAACTCTTTCGGTACTTAGTAAAGATGAAGTTTCTGATCCAGACGGAACTTACAGAACTACTGGAATACGTCCTGAATCAATAATTTGTCGAAGCGGGGGATCGGGCAACAAAAAAGTTAAAACAACATACGAAAAAGTATTAGGAAAATCTTTAGAGTTTTTTATAGATAATCTTAGTATGAGTTCTCTTGTTACAGCTTCATCTGGCAACACTAATGTAAACATCTTATCATGGACTATTACTGAGCCGTATAGTATGGGATTATTCCTCCAGTCTTTAAAATCAGCCTCGCACGAAGGCGGCTGGGCAAACTATCTTGAGTGTACTTTTATGATTACTATTGAGTTTATAGGAACAGACGAAGACGGTAATATGGGAGTTGCTCCTTTTAGTAGAAGACACATTCCAATTATGATTACAGAGGCAACATTTAATGTTACTGGTGCAGGATCTGAATATGAAGTTAAAGCTCTAGTAAGTAATGAAAGAGGATTTCAAGATAGTGTACAGACTATGAAAACTGATATGAATATTACAGGAAGAACTGTAAGAGAAATATTACAATCAGGCGGCCAAAGTCTAACAACAATATTAAACACTAGACAAAAAGATAAAGAAGATAAAAACCAAATAAATGTAGGCGATCAATATGTTATTATATTTCCTGAAGATAGAACCAGCGCCTCAGGCAAGCCTCAAACTACTACTAAAAAAAGAACTCCTATGGCTACGTCTGTTGCTAACGGATACGGCGGTGACTTTGGAGAATTTGACACAACAGGACGCATATCTCAACGCGAACTTACTGAAATATACAGATCTGTAACCGGAGATGCAGACGGTGAAGTACCATTAAACTATGACGAATATGTTAATAGTATTACAGGCAGAGTGTCTGCTTCTTCGGAGTTAGGTAAAGCATTTAGAGAATATGCAAATAGTGATTTTGCAACTAATGTAATTGGAATGAGCCCAGTTATTAATAATACTGTTGAAACAGGACAATCTCCAATGGGGCAGCCAAAATTCACTCAAGAAATGCAAGACAGTTATCCTATTTTTGCTAGAGGATCGTCACAACTTCAAACTAGCGGCAGTAATAGAATGTTTAAATTTAGTGCCGGAACAAAGATAGTAGATATTATTGAAGAAGTATTAATAGTAAGCACATACGGCCAGTCACTTGCAAAACAATTACAAGATATTAAAGATCCTACTGGAATGGTTACTTGGTATAAAGTTGAAGCTGATGTATATCCGGTAGGAGACAACACTGAAGTTGCTAGAACAGGTACTTCAGCAAATATATATGTTTATAGAGTTATACCATATAAAGTACATTCTAGTATATTTTCTAATCCAGCTACACCGTCAGTTGGACTAGACAAATTAAAGCAAGAAGTATCAAAAGAGTATAACTATATCTACACTGGTAAAAATAAAGATATTATAGACTTTGAAATTGTATACGATTTTCAGTTTATTAAAACATACAGTGCAGATTCTGGATCAAGTAGTGCCGCTCAAAGAAAAGGAATGGCAAATCAATCAGTTGCAGGTAATCCAGACGTATCAATGAAAACAGGAGACGGACTTTCTTTCTCTGATGACACTGCTTTTATTCCACCTGAAGGTTTGCCAAATCAAGTAGAAAGTATTAATGCAATAGCAAAATCTAGAGGCGGTAGTGAGATATCTAATTCAGACATCTCGGTTACTAGAATGTTTAATGACAGTTTAAACTCGGCTGATGGTTCTGACATGATTAACGTACAAATGAATATATTAGGTGATCCATTTTACCTAAGTGATAACGGACATGGAAATTATCATGCAGGTGATACTTCATTTACTGGAATGACAGCAGATGGGACTGCTAATTATAGTAATAATAACATATACATTAATGTACTTTTTAGGACACCAGTTGATATTAATACAGATGCTGGCGATTATATATTTCCAGAAGATTTATTATTAGTAGAATCGTTTAGTGGTATCTTCTCAGTGCAAGAAGTTGAGCATAAATTTGAAGGAAACAAATTTACACAAGATCTAAAGCTATTAAGAATGCCAAATCAACAAAACACTAATAGTACTGCAAGTACAGCGGCTCTAGTAAAAGCCGAAGCTGTTGAAAGTTTAAATGAATTGGCACTTAAAGCACAAACACTAGCAAACAATGCAATACAAGAGACAAACTTCCCTAATAACATAATAGCATATCAAGACGAGTTATCAGAATTACTTCCGGTAATACAAGAACTCGGAACCATTGCTGAACAAGCAATTGGATCGTTAAATAGTGATGCACTAGCTACGTTTGGAAGAGTTGGCAAGTTAGCTAAACAATTAGAAGCTTCAATGGGAGATTTTGATCTAGCACAGGTTGGCAATAATTTCCAAAGTATTGTAACTAATCTTGAAGGATTTACAGGAGTTAAATTGGACCAAATTTTAACAAGTACACTTCCTGCCTTACCAGACTTGTCAGCCTTAGGTTCAAGTGTAGGATCAATAAGTGCCGCGGCACAAAATTCTTTTGCAATAGGAACAGAAGAAATAGATGCATTGAACAGTAATTTAAAAAACAAAATTGGAGGTGCAACATCTGCATTATCAAATCTTCCAGCAGTAAATCTTCCAAAAGTAGATCTTGGAGGGGCTAGAATTATTAAGAATAAGATAACCGGGTCGTGGGAGCAATTTAACTAATGAACAAGCCGCTAAAAAGATCTAAAAATTATGTTAATAAAAGTTCTACTGGACCGTTTGAGGCTATTGTAGTTAATCACCTTGATCCTCATTACATGGGAACTTTACAAGTTGAATTATTAAAACAAACAGCTTCAGGTAACCAGCCTGAGCGTACAGGACAAATGGTTGAAGCAAGATATCTAAGTCCATTTTACGGAGTAACGCCATTAGGTGCAACTTCAAACAATGAAGGATATAAAAATTCTCAAAAGTCATACGGGTTTTGGGGAGTTCCTCCGGATGTTGGAACTACTGTATTAGTAATACTTGTAGAAGAAAACTTATCTAAAGCATTTTGGATAGGGTGTATACAAGAAGAAAATATGAACTTTATGCTTCCTGGATATGCTGGTACAGATAATCTATCAGATTTTGGTAGTAGAGCTCCTGCTACTGAATATAATAAAAGATTAAATTCTGTAAAACTTAAAGATGCTACAAAGTATAGAAAACCAGTACACGGAGATTTAGCAAGAGGATTAATACAGCAAGGATTACTTAAAGATGATATTAGAGGAATAACAACTTCAAGTGCAAGAAGAGAAGTTCCTAGTGCAGTATTTGGTATTAGTACAGGTGGCCCTCTTGACAAGAGACAAAATGCACCTACAGATGGATTAGGTCCGTTTGGCGCTAAAGCTAGTATGCATACTCATAGACTAGGTGGCTCGTCTTTTGTTATGGATGACGGAGATGACAAGTTTTTAAGAAAAGGCAAAGCTGAAGATTCACCAATGGAGTATGTAAGTCTTGAAGCGGCCGAAAAAGGCGGAGATCCTACATTACCTGCTAACGAATTATTACGTTTAAGAACACGTACAGGTCATCAAATATTATTACACAATACTGAAGATTTAATTTATATAGGAAATGCAAAAGGTACTGCTTGGATTGAACTTACGTCAAACGGCAAAATTGATATTTACGCCGCAGACAGTATTAGTGTGCATACACAAAATGATATAAACTTTACAGCAGACCGAGATATAAATTTTACAGCTGGTAAAAACCTAAATATGGTTGTAGGTAAAGATATTAAAGCTACATCAGGGTCTAATATGAATTTTGTAGCAGGGTCAAATGCATTATGGAATGTAGGAGATGCTTATGAAGTAGCGGCTGGAGAAAACATAACTCAGCATGCAGAAGGAAACTCAACTTATTCGTCTACTGAAAATGCAAACTTTCTATCATCTGATAATGTATTCATTGGATCCGCAGGAGCAGATGTAAACATAGATGCGTTTAAGAATTTTAATTTAAACGCAGACAAAGAAGGACACATACATTTAGGTACAGATTTACATATACAAACTAGAGGCGAATTAGATATTAAATCTAAAGGTGAAATGGCAGTTGAAAGTACAGCTAGTATGAGAATACACAGTATTAATACATTAGATATTTTAGGGCGAGAAGCAACAAAAATTTCGTCAACAACCAGTATTGATATAAACGGCGGTTCTACAATTAAAGCAACAGCAGGACAGATAGATTTAAATTCTCCTAGTGCTATTGCTTCGTTAGCGGCAGCGGCTCTTGCAGAAACTGCAACAGTTCCTGTTGCACCTACACCAACAACACCGGAACCTCCTACACTTGCTGACCAAGCATCTAGAATACCACAACACGAACCTTGGTACGAGCACGAGCATCTAAATCCAGCTTTATATACTCCAGAAAAAACCATAGCAAATACTCATCAAGAACAAACATATGTACCTCGTATTTCTGATACATTTGCTAAACAAATTGGCGTTCCTGTTTTTGGAAAACCAACGCCAAAAATTACACAACAGACAAATGATGCAGGTGATGTAGGAGTTAGTACAAGTGGAACATATTTTACTCCAGGCACTGCAAAGAATGAATATGGAAAACAGTACGGAGAGTTTGATACAGTTGATAGAAGAAAAACTGGAACTAGTAATTCAACTGGAGCACCCATAACAGGCGACAAGCGTGAAAGAGGTAGAATATTAGCATCACGTATGCGAGCCGCAGGATTTACTGACGATGAAACATTACTTTCAATTATTGCTGTTTGTAATACTGAAAGTAATTTACTTCCTGCAGAAGAAGCAAGTTATGGCAATAATACTAATACTTATATTAGAAGTATATTTAAAACAGCAACTAGAGGAGTTAGTGAATCTGCATTAACCTCTGCTAAATCTACAAAAACATCTTTCTTTGAATTAGTATACGGAAATAATAATAAAAAAGGGTTGCAACTAGGAAATCAGTTTAATGGAGATGGTGGAACTTTTATTGGTAGAGGAATTATACAATTAACTGGTAGAGACAACTATGAAAGATTTGGTAGAAAAGCAGGACTTATAGATGATGCATTAATTGACGGTCCGGACGGAACAAATAAAAATCCTTATGGTGTTACAATTTTAAATAACCCAGATTCGTTAAAAACAGATTATGTGACTAGTTGTGATATTGCCGCACAATTTCTATTAGAAAGATATAAACCTAATAGAGGTAAAGGTATATTAGGTGATCTTAGATTATGTATCAACCCAGGAGGGTTTGATCATGCATATCCTAAGGACTTAGCATTCCGTAAAAAAATTGATAGCTCGTGGTTAGAAGAACCTAAACCAGAAGAAACTGTTGATATTGATAGAAATGTTAGAGATGCTGGAGGCACTCAAGAACGTCAAAAGGGACCATTCTAATGTGTAATGTTTTTATACCCGAAGTAAAAGTTGTAAGGCCAAGAGCAGTATCTGATCTTACTTACCAAGCCGCAGATTTAGAAGCAGGCAGATTTAATTATACTGGTGCTGAGTCAAATTTAGAAGGAGATTATCCTCAGTCTATTGGCGGCCTAAATGCAAACAAAGGATCGCCAATAGCTTACGCAGATATTGGACCAGTTCCTTCAGGACCAGGATACGACAAACTTAAAGCAATATTAGAAAATGCTATTTTAGGAGATTGGGCTGAAAGAGGAAATCCTGGAAATCCTAATATATTAGCAACTTATGAAGCTTGTGGGCTATCGTATAGAAGTGATGGAAGCTCAATGGCAAACGCTTGGTGTGCGGCATTTGTAAGTTGGGCATTAAAAACAGCTGGAATTGAAAGTTTACGATCAATGGGTAGCCAAACATATAGAACATATGGTTCAGAAGTTGACTGGAGAACGTTAGATAAAATCCGCTATCTAGATATTGTAGTTTTTAAATCAAGAAAACGATCAGGTGGACATATAGGATTTGTAGTTGGTGCTGATCCTTCTACAAATAAAATTAAAGTACTTGGCGGAAACCAAGGCAATGATGTTAAAATATCAACATATAGTGTTTCTAATACAAGCCAGTATATTGTAAACATTAAAAGAAATTGGGATATACCAGCAGAGTTTGATAAACCGTTATTTGGTAAAAACAAACTTGTTGTTAATGCAACGTCCACAGGTACAGAAAGTACAACTACTTAAACAGGTAAATACGTTATGAGCACATTAGAAAAAGATATTTTTGAAAGAATAAAAGTTAAAGGGGCAAACTCTTCAACGTCATCGTCAACCGGAGGACGAGCTTATAGGGGATTAAGTTCAGTTAATCCTGAAAACACTTCAACTACATTATATGACCTTGCGTTAATTAAACAGGATTTAATTAATTATTTTCATATTAAGCAAGGTGAAAAATTAGAAAATCCTGAATTTGGTACAATTATTTGGGAAGTACTGTTTGAACCAATGACTGATTCTTTAAGAAGTGCAGTAGCAAAAAATGTTACTGAAATTGTAAACTACGATCCCCGTACACAAGTTAATTCAGTCACAGTTGACTCTTTTGAAACCGGAATACAGATAGAAGTAGACCTTACATACCTTCCTTATAATATATCAGAATCTATGCGTTTAACGTTTGATGAAAATAATGGTTTGATGTCGTAATAAACTACGCAGTTATCCTAAACCAATAAATACATGTGAGTGAAGGAAGGTAATATATGTCAACAACAGATAGACAAAATAGGTTATTAGTAGCAGAGGATTGGAAGCGAGTTTACCAAAGTTTTCGTAATGCTGACTTTCAAAGCTATGACTTTGATAATCTAAGAAGAACAATGATATCGTACCTAAGGACTAACTATCCTGAGGACTTTAATGATTATATTGAATCAAGTGAATATCTTTCCTTAATTGATTTAATTGCGTTTTTAGGTCAAAATATTTCCTTCCGTATTGATCTAAATGCAAGAGAAAACTTTTTAGAATTAGCAGAGCGTAGAGAATCAGTTCTTAGGTTAGCACGGTTACTTTCTTATAACCCAAAGCGTAATCAAGCCGCACAGGGATTACTTAAAGTAACTAGTATAGCTACATCAGAAGAGGTTGTAGACAGTAATAACTTTAACTTAGCTAATCAAGAAATACAATGGAATGATCCTACTAACACTGACTGGTACGAGCAGTTTATTAAAATAATGAACTCTGCATTACCAGTTAATGGAACGTTTGGAAGACCTCTTAAAAAAGAAAATGTTGACGGAGTACCACATCAACAGTATAGATTTAATGCAGTAAATACAGATATTCCAAAATATGGATTTAACAAAACAGTGCAAGGTTCTAGTTTAGACTTTGAAGTTGTTTCTACAGATATAAATTCAGATTTAAAAAGTGTAGAAGAAGAAATTCCGTTAACTGCAAATAGTTTTGCATATTTGTTTAAAGATGACGGCAGAGGTCCGTCAAGTAGTAATACAGGTTTCTTCTGTATGTTTAAACAAGGATCGCTAGATAGCGGTCAATTTGTTATTAATAACCCAACTACAAATCAAATTATTGATATTGATGCAACTAATATTAACAACGACGATGTATGGTTATATAGATTAGATTCAACAGGACAAGAATCAGAATACTGGACAAAAGTTGAAGCAGTTGAAGGTAATAATGTTATCTACAATAGCATTAGTAAAAAAATTAGAACAATTTACAGTGTACTTACTAGAGTAAGTGATAGAGTTAGCTTAGTATTCTCCGACGGAACATTTGGTGAACTTCCTAAAGGTGTATTTAAAGTTTTTTATAGAACTAGTAATAATCAAAGATATGTAATTAAACCAACTGATATGACTGGTATTCAAGTTAGAGTTCCGTATCTTAGTAGAAGTAATGTTATTGAAACGCTTACACTTAATTTAGAATTAAAGTATACCGTAGCTAATAGTACTACAAGCGAAACAAATGCAAGTATTAAACAAAATGCTCCGTCTACATATTATACACAAAATAGAATGGTAACAGCTGAAGATTATAATGTTGCTCCGTTAGGCATAAGTCAAGATATTATTAAAGTAAAAGCAGTTAATAGATTTGCAAGCGGGATTAGTAGATATTATGATTTGTTAGATGCTACAGGAAAGTATAGTAGTACTAATTTATTTGCTAATGATGGAATTATATATAAAGAAAATTTAACTAATAAAGATAGTTTTGCTTACACAACTCAAACCGATATTGAAAGTGCTATTACAAATAAAGTAGAACCGATATTAAAAGATAGAAGAGTATTAAATTACTATCTTACAAACTTTACAAAAATCCTTACAGCTGATTTAAAAGCAGAATGGGTACAAGTTACAACTGATACTAATAGAGGAACTGGTTACTTTATAGACGAAAGTGATGCAAAGTATAAGGTAGGAACATTTACAGCTAATAATCTTAGTTTAATAGAAGCAGGATCGTTACTTAAATTTGAAGCTCCTACGGGATATCATTTTATGGTAGGCGATAAGACTACACTAATGTTAGGCACTGCAAATCATCCTGGATCTTTAACTTATAAATGGGTAAAAGTAATTAGTGTAAACGGAGACGGTACAACTAATACTACAGCTGGATTAGGCCCAATTATATTAAATGATAGTATTCCTACAGAAGCATTACTAACAGAAGTTAGGCCTAAACTTAATACAAAAATACTTAACTCTGTTAAAACACAGATTATTGACCAAGCATTTGCTAATAACACGTTTGGGTTGCGTTACGATGTGTCTACTAGACAGTGGAGAATTATTACAGAAGTAAATCTAAATACTACTAGTGAATTTAGTACAGGTAAGACTGGAGACGTTAGTAGTCAAAATTTAGATGCAAGTTGGTTATTGTGGTTTAAGACAGACGGTGAAAAATATGATATTACATATCGAGCAATGCGATATGTATATGAAAGTGATACAGAGATTAAATTTTACTTTGATAGCAGTGACAAAATTTATGATAATAAAACAAGTAGAATTATTAAAGATAAAATTGAAGTTTTAAGTATTAATACACAGCCTGGATCTACTACTCCGTTTACAACAGATTATAATTTTGAAATTACAAAAGAGTACAGAGATGCTGACGGGTACGTTGATTCTAAAAAAGTAGAGATATCTTTCTTTGATGATGACGATGATGGAGTAGTTGATAATCCAAATTCTTTTATTGACATTGTAGCAGAAACTGTTTCACCAGCTACAAAATATATCTTTCAAAAGAAGTATACTACAACTGATGGTGTAGAAGATTTTAAATATATTAATCCAACTACTGATAATATTACTGTAATAACAAGTGAATCAGCAATGGGTGCATATAGTTCATATGATGCATTAGAAGTATTTTATTATATCGACACAGGATTGTTTAAACAAATGTCAACTAATAAACTTACACTAACTCAGATATCAACTTATAAAGCATTTTTAGGAAGATCAGGATTAAAGTTTAGATATGTACATGCGGCAGATAACAGTAAGCGTATTGATCCTAGTAGTACAAATTTAATAGATACCTACTTGTTAACAAGATTATACGATATAAGTTATCGACAATGGTTAAACGGAGATGTTGCAACAAAACCAATGCCTCCTAGTAGTGATCAACTTTATAGAAGTTATGGTGCTGAATTAGACAAGATTAAATCTATTAGTGACGAAGTAATTTATCATCCAGTAAAGTATAAAATATTATTTGGACAAAGTGCGGAGAATAGTTTGCAAGCAACATTTAAAATTGTAAAAAATACCGAAATTGTTTCTAATGACAATGAAATTAAATCAAACGTAATAAACGCAATAAATGAATATTTTAGTTTAGAAAATTGGGAATTTGGTGAATCATTTTACTTCTCAGAACTATCAACATATATAATGAACCAAATTGCGCCTAGTATTAGCTCTATAGTAATTGTTCCAAATGAAGACACTCAAGCATTTGGTTCATTATATGAAATCAAATCAGAAAGTGATGAAATTTTTATAAGCGGTGCAACAGTTTCAGATGTTTCTATTATAGATAGTATAACAGCAACTAGATTAAAAGCATCAGGTACTGTTATTACAGCAAGTACTGAAGTATCAAACACAGGTATACAAAGTTCAAGTAGTGCATACAACACTACTATTAATTCAAGTAGTAGCGGCTCAAGTGGCAGTAGTAGCTCAAGTGGCAGTAGTGGCTCAAGTGGCAGTAGCGGAGGATATAGTTACTAATGGCGTATAATGATAATCAAAAAGACTATCCACTTCCGGTTAATGGTAAATCTAATAGGAAGTCGTCCGAGCTCCTACCAAAGTATTTTCGAACAGAATCTAATGAAAAATTCCTAAACTCTACACTTGATCAGGTTACTACTCCAGGTACAGCAAAAAAGTTAAATGGATATTTTGGTAGAAAAACAGCGGCGGCATACACACCTAATGATAACTATCTAAGCGATGTTAGTACTAATAGAACTAACTATCAATTAGAACCTGCATTAGTTTCTAAAGATTTATTAGGTAACGTTTTATTTTATAAAGACTATAACGATTTTAGAAACCAACTTGATATATTAGGCGGTACTACTGCTAATGAAAGTTTATTTAATAGTCAAGAATATTATGCATGGGATTCGGGAGTAGACTGGGATAAGCTCACAAACTTCCGTGAGTACTACTGGCTACCAAGTGGGCCTGCTCCAATATCAATCTTTGGACAGTCAGATGAAGTTACTAGTACATACACTGTAAATAGTGTTGACAATGCTGGTAATAAAGGATATACATTTAACGGAGAGTTAACACAGAATCCAACGTTAGAATTATATAGAGGGCAAACTTATATATTCGACATAGGAACTCCTGGACTACCATTCACAATAAGAACTTCGAGATTAATCGAAAGTGATAATGAATTTGCAACCGGTGTTACTAATGCTGGAGTTGATAATGGTGTAGTAACATTTACTGTTCCTCTTAGTGCGCCTGACAGATTGTATTATGTATCTGAAACAGACGTTAATACTGGCGGTATGTTTAGAATTGCAGAAATTGAATCAAATACTTCAATTGCTGTTGACAGTGATATATTAGGTAAAAAAACATATACTTCTGCAAACGGTACTGTATTAATGAATGGTATGAAGCTTAATTTTACAGGCACAGTTACACCTGAAAAATATGCAACAGGAAATTGGTATGTTGAAGGTGTTGGAGACAAGATTATACTAATTCAAGATACTGATTTAGTAATACCCCAAACATATTCAGCAGATATAGAAGTGTTATTTGATGCAAATAACTTTGATAACTTGCCATATGGAACTGCTAGTTCTTATGCAGGTACTAAAGATTACGTTGTAATTAATAGAGCATCTCCTGATAAAAATGCGTGGACTAGAAATAATAGATGGTTTCATAAATCAGTACTTGAAAAAACAGCAACGCTTAATGGTCAAATATTTGATATAGATCAAAGTGCAAGAGCTAAACGTCCAATTATTGAATTTAATGCTGGAATAAAGCTACAAGAATTTGGAACAGATGCAAAAGAAAGCAATGTAGATCTTATAGATACGTTTACTACCGATGTGTTTTCGACTATTAACGGCAAAGAAGGATATAACATTGATGGCGTTGACGTTACAAACGGCATGCGTATTTTGTTTACAGCAGATCCTGACTTACTTGTAAAAGATAGAATCTATAAAGTTAAGTTTATTAAACATAATTCAACTGTTGCACAAATTGCACTAGTTGAGGAAACTGATACATTACCAATTACTAACCAAGTTGCATTAATAACCAAAGGCACTAATGCAGGCAAGCAATTTTATTATAACGGCATTATGTGGAAAACTGCTCAACTTAAAACAAAAATAAACCAACAACCGTTATTTGAATTATATGACGGAAATGGTATTAGTTACACTGACGCTACAACATACCCAGTAAGTGATTTTTCCGGCAATAAGATTTTTAGTTATAAAGTTGGAACTGGTAACAATGATATTGAGTTAGGGTTTCCGGTTACATATCGAGCATTAGAAAATGTAGGCGATATAACGTTTGACTTTAATCTAGTAACAGAAAGTTTTAATTATCAAATTAATAATACACCGCAGACTAGAACAACTGATATAGGGTTTTACAGAGTATATACAGACATTAATAGTTTTACTTACGGCAATGGTTGGAAGAAAGCTAATACAAATACTGTTTCAAAAGTTATTAGACAATATGATGTTATTACTGCACAATCAGACTTTGCTATTGACGTTTATAATAATAGTAGTACGCTAACAGATTTAAAAGTTGCTGTCCAAGTTAATAATACTTGGAAGTTTAATTATACCCTTGTAGATGTTAATGGAAATAAAACTGTTAGATTTACAACTGCAATACCTGCAAATAGTACTGTAGTAATTAAAACTAGTAGTGATACTATTAAAAACAATAATGGATATTATGAATTTCCACACGCAATGGAAAAAAATCCGCAGAACGAAAATCTTAATACGTTTACGCTAGGCGAAGTAAATGATCATGTTAATAGTATGATTGAAGATTTACCTGGATTTGTAGGACAGTTTCCTGGAAATAGTAATCTTGGAAATCTTGGTAACATATCAAATTATGGTAGAAAGTTTTTACAGTATTCAGGATCTCCAAATATAGCAGTATACCATGCAACTGATAAAGATGCAAATATAGTTAAAGCAGTCGACTATGCTAGAAGAGAGTATAGAAAATTTAAAAGATCATTTATTCAAGTTGCTGATACATTAGGTTATGACGGTCCTGTAAAACAACACGTAGATAAGATACTACATGAAATACAAAAAGATAAAATAAACACAGATTCTTATTATTTTAGCGATATGATTCCTTTTGAAGGTTATAAGCGGTTAGAATTTACAGTCTATGATACACAAAATAACTTTTTTTCGTTAAGTGAAGTTTATAGTTTAAGTAGTTTATCTTCGAAAGCAGTATTAGTATATCAAAATGGTGTACAGTTAATACATAATAAAGATTATACATTTAATACAGATGGGTTTGTTGTTATAACAGCAACAAAAGTTAAAGACGATTTAATTGAAATATACGAATTTGAAAATACAGACGGCTGTTATGTGCCGCCAACTCCTACTAAGTTAGGATTATATCCTTCTTATTATCCAGCAATAATTGATGACACTACATACCAAACAACTACACGGGTAATACAAGGACATGATGGTAGTAAAGTAGTAGCCTATATGGATTATAGAGATCAGTTATTATTAGAATTAGAAAAAAGAATCTATAACAATATTAAAGTAACATATGATACTACTAGACTAGATATACATGACTTTATTCCAAGCATTAATAGAGACACAAAGTTTACTAAGTCTCAAATTGATAATGCAATGTTGCGTGACTTTGTACAATGGTCGGAAAGTTTAGGCGGGTTAGATTATACTAGTAGTGACTTTTATAGCAGAGCTAATAGTTTTACTTGGAATTATTCTGAGATGGCTACAGTTGATGAAAAACCAACACAAGGTTTTTGGAGATCAGTTTATAAAACTGCATATGACACTGATCGCCCACATACTCATCCATGGGAGATGTTAGGATTTACTATAATGCCTACTTGGTGGGAGACCGTTTATGGTCCTGCTCCTTATACAAGCAATAACTTAGTAATGTGGGAAGACATACAAGAAGGTAAAGTTAAAAAACCGGGTGTTCCTGTAGAAGTTATTACAAAGTATAAAAGAAAAAAATTACTTAACCATATTCCTGTTAACGAAGCTGGAAACCTTTTAAGTCCTCAAGAAGCAGGATACACATCAGGATTTGTTCCTGAAAGTATTGCATCATCTTTTAAATTTGGTGACGAATCACCAACGGAAACTGCTTGGAGAAGAAGTGGTGAATATCCGTTTAGTTTAATTAAAGCATGGATATTAAATCAACCTCACAAAATAATAGGGCTAGGCTTTGATACATCTAGAATGAAAAAGTCTTTAGCAGGACAATGGATTTATACTGCATCAGAAAAAGCACTTTCATTAACTGACGTAGTTTATCCAACATCAATAACTGATACTGTTTCGACACATACCTCAGGGTTAATTAACTATATTACTGATTACTTAAATAGTGAAGCACCAATTGACATTGCAACCTATAAAGAGAAGTTTAATTTAGTTAAGAATCAGTTAGGTATTAAGTTAGGCTCGTTTAGTGATAAAGAAAAATTAAAATTTATATTAGACAGTCGAACACCGTTTAATAAAGGAAATGTATTTCTTCCGCAGGAAAATTATAATATTTTCCTTAACAAAAGTTCACCGTTAGCAGTATCATCTTATAGTGGTGTAATGATCGAAAAGGCCCCTGGCGGATTTATAATTCGAGGATACGATAATACAAATCCAACGTTTGCTTATAATCAACCTCAAATAACTATAAGTGATCCAAATATTAATGTTGGCGGCATATCAGAGTCTTTCTTAGAATGGGCTTCCGGACAAAAATATCTAGTAGGTAGTAATGTTAGAGATAGCAATAAATTTTTTAGAGTAAAAGAAGAACACACTAGTACTAGTTCGTTTGATGCAAATAAGTTTCAGACACTAGCTGAACTTCCTACAATTGGCGGAGTAACAGCCGTATATAGAAAAACGTTTAGTAATGACAAGACTATTGTTCCTTATGGCACGTTATTAACTACTATACAAGATGTTGTTGACTTTTTATTAGGATACGGGAACTGCTTAGAACAATCAGGATTTACGTTTGATTTTTATAACAAAGAATCACAGATTGTTGAAGACTGGAAAATAAGTACAAAAGAATTTTTATATTTTACAACACAGAATTGGGCGGCAGGAACAGTATTATCAGTTAGCCCTGCGGCTACAAAATTAGAATTGAAGACTAGTTACGCAGTAGTTGATAATCTGTATGATAGTTTTTACGACTATAGTATTTTAAACGCCAGTGGAGAAAAAATAACTGAAGAACTTGTTAGATTAAACAGAGACTCGAGTACATTTTTACTACAACTTAAAAACACTGCTGACGGTTTATACCATGCAATACTTCCTCAGGTACAGTATGAGCATGTTGCAGTTTTAGATAATACGTCAGTATTTAAAGATGTAGTATACAGCCCTGCTACTGGATATCGACAGGAAAGAATTAAAGTACTAGGATACGTTGCCTCAGGTTGGGACGGTAGTTTAAATATTCCTGGGTTTATATTTGATCAAGCTGAAGTCACACAATGGACACAATGGACTGATTTTGCTATCGGCGATGTTGTAAAATATAAAGAGTTTTATTATACTGCATCAGTTGATATACAAGGTACTGAAACATTTGATACAAAGTCGTGGTCACGACTAGATAAAAAACCTACGCCAAAATTAATGACGAACTTTGATTACAAAATTAATCAATTTGCAGACTTTTATGATCTTGACTCAGACAACTTTGATACTGCCCAGCAAAAAATGGCCCAGCATTTAATTGGATACCAAAAACGTCAGTATTTAGAAAATATTATTAATGACGAAGTAAGTCAATATAAATTTTATCAAGGAATGATAGCAGATAAAGGTACTAGAAATGCTATTGATAAGTTATTTGATAGTTTAGCAAGTGCTGATAAAGACAGTGTTGATTTTTACGAAGAATGGGCAATTAAGTCTGCACAGTATGGTGCAAGTACTGGATTTGAAGAAATTGAGTATCAATTAGATGAAGCTAATTTTAAACTAGAACCACAGCCAATTAAATTGGTAGATGTTGTACCAACAGCAACAACTGATTTAACTTATAGAATTCCTCATTATGATGTATTTTTAAAACCTGTAAATTATGAAACAACATTACTTCCAACAAAGTACTTAAATGACGAATATGTTAAGACAGTTGGATATGTCACAGGCGAAGATGTTAACAGAGCAGTGTCAACTACTTCCGGAATAATAGGATTTTCAACTAGTGATTTAGACAAGGGGTCATATATTTGGGTAGCAACAGAAAATCAAACTTGGGACGTACTAAAACATCTTGATAGTGACATAATAATTCAAACTATTACACAAGAAGCACAAACTATTACACTTAATTGTGATAAAACTGTTGATCTTGCTGTAAATGACATCATCGGCATTTATAATATAGACCAAATTGTTGGAACTGATACAACAGCAACCACAGTAGAAGCGTTTTATAATATTACAGATGTATTTAATAACAAGATTGAAATAACTTCGGAGCTTGCTGACTGGGAAAAACTGGCTAGCTTAACTAACTTAAATGGTATAATAACAAAATTTGAATCACAAAGAGTTAGTACACTAGCATCAGCAAATATCCTAAGCACTAAAAATTTACAAGCAAGCGAAGTTGTTTGGGTTGACGACGACGATACAGGAAAATGGAAAGTTATTAAAAATTCTCCGGTATATTCACAAGCTCAAGTAATTAAAAGTAGTATTGTGTTAGATAGTACACAACATAACTTTGGACATAGTATTGCTGTAAACGAATCTAACACATTATTAGCTGTTGGTATTCCTGATAAAGGAAACGGCGAAGTACATGTTTACAAACGTTCAAGTGATGCAAACAATTTAGTATTTGATCAAACTGTTAAAGCTCCGTCAACATATGTAGACACATATGATGGAAGCACAGAAATTACATCACAGAAGTTTGGCGAAAGTGTTTCTTTTAGTCCAGACGGAAAGTATTTAATTGTTGGATCACCACATGCAAGTAATGTAAAAACTGCGTATAAAGGTATATATGTTGAAGGTAATAATTACAATAAAAATGATATAATAAAATACGGTCCTAACTTATTCAAAGCAATAGCAGTTATTGACGGTGCGGTTGGATCTATTCCATATACTACTTTTGATTCTTATGCTGATATAGTGTCTGATACTGATAGTACACTAATTAACTTACTTCAAACTGGCAACTATAAACTTAATAGTAAGCCAAATACAACTCATTTATTAATAAGAGCACCTAAGCAGGCATATGAAGGTTCTAAAGCAGGCGACAGTATTGTATTAAAATGGAACACTTATAGTAACCTAAATATTCAAGGATATAATGTTGCTGTAGAGCCGTTTGATGGACAATTTACACCAATAACTGGTGCATTTTTAACAGATACACATCCTATTGTTGATAAAGTTGAAAATGTATTACATATTGCAAACTTCCAAAACCTACCAGGTGTAGGGCAAACAGTAAATAGTGCAGTTGCTAGTGGTACAGTAGTTTATGTTGGGGACTCAGACGGAGCCGCAATAGTATACATAAAAGATGTTAACGGATCTTTTGCTACAACAGGTCAGATATTTATTGGTGATATTGCAGTAGGAGATTATACCGAAGATTATACAAATCCTTCAAGTAATGTTGGTGGGTATTGGATGATAACAACACCTGCTTATGAAACATCAGCAGATAGTTCTAATATATTTGTAGATCCAGGACATGGATTAGTATATGTAGATATCATTAAAGAAGGTTCAGGTAGAACACCAAATTATTTTTATAATATACAAGATAATATTCAAGCTATTGGAACAAAAACTAGTTTAAATGATCAGATATCATTTATTGAAAGTTTTACATATGAAGGCGATCCTGGAGAAGTTTTTGCAGTACAACCTTCAAACCAGTGGGCAATAAGAGTTCCTAAAGCGTTTTCAGATACAAAGACTACAGGCGATGATTTCTATCTTAAAGTTGACAATCAAAGTGGCGTAGTAGACTTAACAGGTACAGCATTTACATTTGATATACTTAATAAGCAACATACTATTGCTGATGTATGGGACGGATATATTGACTTTGTGTTTGATAACTTTAGTACACTTAATCAGTTACCGTTTGAACCTGCAATCGGTAGTATAGTTAGAGATGCATCAAGTGGTGCAACAGCAGAAGTTGTATTTTATAAAAGACAGTTTAATGACGTAAGGATTTACGTAAAAAATGTAACAGGAACATGGAGCTTAGGTGATAATTGGGGACAAACTTCTGATATTATTAGACAGGGATCACCAGATAGAACTATGGGGGAAGTTAAAGCTGTATCCTTAGGTACAACTGAAGTTGGAAAAATATTTGTTATAACAGAAGCAACTAACTTTGCTAGTGTTGCAACAACAGAGTTGTTAGATAAAGAATATTGGATTTATAATGAAATTACACTACAAGGTATCGCCAGAGGCGCTAATATTCCTTCAAGTAATAACAATGATTGGTCACAAGTTAATAACTTAGTTGCAAGTAATAGTGCTAACGCTACCGGAAGTGGATTAACGCAAGAAGGTATGGTTTCAGTTTACTCAATTAGTGAAGTAAATCAGTTTGAACATAATAATTCTTATGTAGTACCTGAAAGAGAAAATTATAAAAAGTTTGGTGATGAAATACAAGTAACTCAAACAGGCACTGGTGTTAACGCATTATATAGATTGGCAGTTGCTTCAAACGGTAACAATACTGAATCTAATCCTGGCAGTATACATTTTATTAAACATGGTCGAGAAAACACAGTAGGAAATACTTATGTAAGCTATGATTGGCAACTAGATATTAATCCTTTGTTTAGGGGCGAGTTTAGTATAACCACATTCTATAAAGTAAACGAAATAGTAAGTTATAATAAAGAGTTATACAGTGCAAACCAAAATATTGCTAGTGGATCCGCTTTTCTTTCAGCTAATTGGACTAAGTTAACTAGTACTACTACACATGTTGGTTACATACCAAGTACTACTGATCAATTAGTTACAGGTGAAGGAATTTACACACCAGAAGGTGGAGTTAGAGATTTTGCTAAACAGTTTGACCAAGATAAACTAGGACAAGTATTAATTACAAGTACTAAGATACAAGGTAATGATAGTACTGGCTCTAGAGCAGTAAATGTTTATCGTCAAGTTAATGGACAGTTTACTATATCACAGACAATTACAGCACCTTATACCGATGTAAGTACTGATACACTTACAGGTTACGGAGACGCAATAGCAATTAGTGCAGATGGCACTTTAATTGCAGTAGGCGAACCTTATAATAATTCAAGTGCAATTACACAGGGTAAAGTTTACATCTACAAACAAACATCAGGAACTTTTGTACTATCACAGACGCTAACTAGTCATAATAATGAAGTTGCAGAGCAGTTTGGATCAGCAGTTGGATTTGACGGTAACGTATTAGCAGTTACATCGCTTCAAGGTGATATTGATAAGCCAACAATATACGATGCAGATACTACTTATTTTGATAGTAAGTTTACTAATTTTAAAACAGTATTAATGGATAGCGGTGTTATTTACACTTACGAAAGAATTAACGAAACACTAGTATATGCTGAAGAATTTATGTTCGATGAATCTAATGCAATGATGTTTGGTAAGAATATCTTAGTAAGTAATAACCACGTTTACGCTAGTATGCCACAAATGACAGACTACAATACATATCAAGGCATGGTAGTTGATTATAGAAAGATACTAGGAACTACAGCGTGGACCACACACAGAAGTCCACTAGATCAAGTTGATTTATCTAATGTTAAGAGTGCGTTTTTGTATAACACAAAAACTAATACACTTGTTACTGATATTGATTTAATTGATCCAGTACAAGGAAAGATTCCAGGACCAGCAGAACAAGAACTAAGTTTCAAAACATACTATGATCCAGCATCTTACAACATAGGAGATACTAGTGTAGTTGTAGATACTTATGGCGGATGGACTAATGATACAGTTGGAAAATTATGGTGGGATTTAAGTGCAGTTAAGTATTACAACTATTATCAAAATGATATAACTTATCAAACAAATTTTTGGTCAGAAGTATTTCCAGGAACTGATATAGCAATATGGGAATGGGTTGAGTCAGATGTTCTTCCAAGTGAGTGGGATACTTTAGCAGATACTGAACAAGGAATAGCTCAAGGAATAAGTGGATTATCAAAATATGGTGATACTGCATATAGTCAGCAGTTAGTTTGGGATAACATTTCTAACTCAACATCAACCAAGTATTACTTTTGGGCATTAAATAAAAAAACTACCCCAAATGTAGATTTTAGAAGTCTAAGTGCAAGTAGTGTGCAACAACTTATTAAAGATCCTGCAGGTGCTGGATATAAGTTTGCGGCACTTATGAGTAAAGATAGATTTGCATTATATAACGTAGCATCGTTAATGGACGATAAAAATATTGCATTAAATATACGCTATTGGACTACTACTAATAAAAAACAAAATATTCATAATGAGTATCAAATGATTGCACAAGGTGTTCCTACTAGTAAGCCTAATAGAGATATTGAACGTAAATGGTTTGATAGCTTAATTGGTTATGACGTTAAAGATAGATTAGTACCTGATCCTGCATTAAGTGTTAAATTAAAGTACGGAATTCAAAATAGACCAAGACAAGGACTGTTTGTAAATAAGTCAGAAGCATTTAAACAAGTGATTGAAAGAGCAAATGATGTACTAAAAAATAATATTATTGTTGATGAGTTTGATATTAGTGATTTAGTTAAAAGTGACCCAGCACCAAGTGTTAGCACACAACTTTATGATGCTGTAATTGAAACTTTTGAAGATTTAGCGTTTTTAGGCATAGGCAATAAAACGTCACCAACATTAACACCAACAATAATTGACGGGTCAATAACCCAAGTATTAATAACTGCTACAGGTAGAGGTTATATTGATTCTACCTATACAAGCGGTATTAGGAAAGGTCCAAAAATTACAGTTACTGGAATTGGATCTGATGCTGAAGTAGAATGTACTCTAAACGAATTAGGTCAAATTGCTACAGTAAATATTATTAATGCAGGCACTGGGTACGATGAAAATACTACAATTACTGTTAGAAATTTTTCAGCATTAGTTAGTTCAGATTCAAATGTAGCTAATAAATGGAGTATCTACGAACTAATTGACGGCAAATGGAATAGAAGTGTAAGTCAACGTTATGACACAAACTTATACTGGAGTTATGTAAACTGGTATGCTCCAGGATATAACATGTTTACTCAAGTAACAAATTTAATTGAAGCAAGTTACTTATTAACTGGGTTAAATAATGATATAGGCGATACTGTAAAGATTTCAAACATTGGATCAGGCGGTTGGCTGTTACTAGAAAAAATTAATAACACGGTCTCAGATGATTATACTGTAAATTATAAAACAATAGGTAAACAAAATGCAACTATTATGTTTGCTGATACATTATATAATGTAGGAAAAAGTAAAGTAGGATTTGATAGTAATAATTATGATAGTGTTTTCTTTGATGCACAGCCTGTAACAGAGTCTAGAATAATATTAGAAACTTTACGAGATAAGATATTTGTTGATAATTTAGAAGTTGAATATAATAAATTATTCTTATCAAGTGTTAGGTATGCATTTAGTGAACAACCAAACATTGATTGGGCATTTAAATCAAGTTTTGTCAAAGCACAGCATAACTTAGGAGACTTAGCACAAAAAGTTACATTTAAGAATGACAACTTAGAGAGCTATCAAACATACATTAACGAAGTTAAGCCTTATAAAACTAAAATTCGAGAATTTGTAAGCTCTTACGAGAAGGTTGATCTAACTAATACAACAGTATCAGATTTTGATTTACCTCCTAAATATAGTTTAGCAACGCAGAAAATTGAAGCATCTACAGCAAAAGTAGCAAACGAAGTAATTTACGGACAGCGTGACATGTCGGTATATCCAGATAAACATTGGTATGATAATGCAGGTTATGAAATTACAAGTGTTGAAATTGGAAATCCTGGGACACTATACAACTTACCTCCAATAGTTAAGTTTGAAGGTAATAGCGGAACTGGAGCAACAGCAAAGGCTTACTTAAACAATGGAAAAATAAGTAAGATTGCAGTTTTAACTCCAGGTAAGGGATATCTAAGTGCTCCGACAGTTTTACTTGACGGAGGATTAGGTACAGGCGGAACTATTGCTAAAGCAACTGCCGTTCTAGGAAACGGCACAGCTAGAGGCACTACTGTTAAATTTAAGTTTGATAGAGTTAGTGGAACGTATTATATTACTACTCTTGCTACAACGGAAACATTTACAGGAACAGGTACTAAGTTTAAATATAATTTAAAATGGCCAATGGATAGAAAAAACACAAGTACAACAGTAGTTGTTACAGGTGTTGAATTATTAAGAAGTGAATACACGTTTACTAATATTAAAGATGTTACTAAAGGTTATGACAGAGAGTTAGGCCAGGTTACGTTTACTACTCCTCCTAAATTAGGAGCGGCAATAACAATTACGTATTCAAAAGATGCAACCCTATTAGATGCACAAGATAGAATTGGTTTACTTTATAATCCTATTACAGGGATGATAGGTAAAGATATCTCGCAGTTAATGGAAGGTGTCGATTACGGCGGTGTTGAAATTAAGAGCTTTGGATTTGAAGGTAGTGCTGGTTGGGATACCGATCCGTTCTTTACAGAAACTTTTGATACTTATGACAATACCTACGAAGACCTAGTATTTCAGTTAGACGGATCAACAGCAACATTAACTTGGGCATCTGCATTAGAAACTGGAGTTGTATATAACGTTTACAGAAATAATGTAAGAATAGACGATCCTTATTATAACGATTCAAGTGAAGCAACTAATCCAAATGCTAAAATGCTTAGTATTATTGGAGCAGGACAAACAGAGTTAAATTTACAAAACTTAGGTATTGATGCAAATAATGACGATACTTTTATTATAAGAAAAACTACTAGTGACGGTAGCTTTAAACCTGATGTAACATCTTATGATACACTACTTGACGGAGGCACTACGTTATATGATACAGCTAGGGGTATTGCGGCTTCTGAAATAGTAGTCGACGGTGACGGGTTTGTTACGCCAATTACAGGTAAAGGACCTGAAGAACTAGTTAACGGACAAATTTTAGATACAATGGACTTAAAAGTTGTGCATCGTGCAGTTGATGGTGGCAGTACAATTTACAGTGATGTATATTGGACTGATGGAGTTACAGACACATTTAATTTAGGTGGACATCCAAACTCTGCAGACGCAGTATTTGTAAGATTAGATAATGTTAAAGTTTCACCAAGTTTATACACAGTAAACTATGCAACTAACACAATTACGTTTGCAACAGCACCGGTTATACGCAAACTTTTAAATATAATAGTTATGGGCGAAGCAGGACAGAAAATTTTAGATATTAATAAGTTTACAGGAGACGGAAGTAGTGTAGAATTTATTACTAATGTAGAATGGCAAACTGATATGACCCATTTTGTTAATATTAACGGAGTTGCACAATCAGTAACTATTTTCTCAGCAGGTGACAGTTACGGTGTAGATAAAGGGTATGCTGGAATTAGATTTAGCACAGCACCGGCGCTTGATGCAGTTATTGATTACGGCCTATTTTATGCAATAGGAACTAATTTTAGTCAAGTTGCATCACAAACATTTACAGCAGACGGAAGTACAAAAACTTATACATTGGCTACAACTCCAATAGGAAGTACTCCAGTTGCAAATCAAACAATAGTTAAAGTTAATGGAGTTATATTAAATTCAGGATATAGTGATAGGCATGTTATAACAAGCTCATTACAATACCAGTTACAAAATTGGCAATTAGGATTTAACACTATACGAGGCGAAGACATTGAAGTATACTTAGACGGTGTTAAGTTAACTAGGAATATTGAATATAAATGGGATTCAGCTAATAATATAGTTAATGTTACGGCTAACGTAGCAACTGCTGGACAAGTACTTGATGTATTTTTAATAGCAGACGGAGACTATGCATTTGGTTATGTAGGAATTGAACCTGGACCAGATAGCTCAACTAAGTTTATTGCAACTCCGGGTATAATCTATTTTGATAACGCTCCTGCACTTGATGCTACTGTTGAAGTTGTTACGTTTAGTAACCATGATATTTTAGATATAGAACGTATTAAATATAATGTTATTAGTAGAACTTCAGTATCAGAAGGCACAGTAGATTTCCAAGAGTATACGTTATTAACTAACGGATTTGTAAAGTTACGTAAACCGGTTAATAATTCAAAATATGTATGGATAGTTTTAAACGGTGTACAATTAACACCTGTAATAGATTATTATGTTACTGAAGATAAAAATCATATTAAAGTAACAAAGCCGATTAGTACTAGTGATACTATTGAACTAATACATTTTACTGCACCTCCAACATTACAAAAATTTGGATTTAGGCAGTTTAAAGATATGCTGAACCGAACTCACTATAAGCGAATGGATGATTCGAATAAGTATATGTTAGCAGAGGCACTTAACTGGTCTGATATGAGGATAAATTTATTAGACGCAAGTGGGTTACCAACGCCTAACAAAACGTCAAAAATACCTGGAGTGGTGTTTATTGACGGAGAAAGAATTGAATACTTTGTGAAACAAAATAATACTTTAAGACAAATACGTAGAGGAACGTTAGGAACAGGAGTTAAATCAACCTACCCAGCAGGAACCTCAGTAGAAGAACAAAGTATTGGGCAAAATATTCCTTACGCAGACGAAACACTTACTCAAGTACTTACAGCAGATGGTACATCTACTGCATATGAACTAGACTTTATACCAACAAGTGTAAATGAATTTGAGTTATTTGTTGCAGGTAAGCGTATGAGAAAGACCGCTATAGCAATCTTTAACCCGGCTACTGATTTAGATAGTCCGGAAGGTGATACAACTAGTGCGGCAGAGTTTAGTATTGATGGTACAACTAGTACTTTAACACTTGCTACTGCTCCGTTGGAAAATCAAAAGATTATTATAGTACGTAAACAAGGTAAACTCTGGACAGACCCCGGAACTAGCCTAACTAGACAAGAAAATGACATTGCAAGGTTTCTTAGAACCAAAGTAACCGAGCTAGTCAAATAAATACACATAGCAGTGAGAAACAAAATGACAGATAAATTAAATGATAAATCAGGAGTAGCAATAACAGGGCATATCAAGATATTTGATCCAAGTAACGGTGAAGTGTATGTTGATAAGCGTAATGCTATTCATTATGAAAATATGAGTATTGCACTTGCTGAAAGTTTGGCTAATGCTGGTAAAGGACCTATTTATGAAATGAGTTTTGGTAACGGAGGAACTAGTGTAGATCCTACGGGAATTATTACATACTTAACTCCAAACTCAACAGGAACTAATGCAAGTTTGTATAACCAAACATTTACTAAAGTTGTAGATGATTTAAGTACAAACAATACAGACCCAGTTAGAAATAAATTAGAAACTAGACACGTAAGTGGAACTAACTACACAGATATAATTGTAACATGTTTACTAGATTACGGCGAGCCTGCAGGCCAAGATGCATTTGATACTGCTACAGATGCAACTAGCACATATGTATTCGATGAACTAGGTTTAAAAAGCTATGATCCTAATGCAACAGGTAAACTAATTACGCATGTAATCTTCCATCCAGTACAAAAATCATTAAACAGACTTATACAAATTGATTATACTGTAAGAGTCCAAAGTTTGTCAGGAGCATAATTAGATGGCATATACTATTAATTTTACAGATGTATCAAATAAAGGAAGTATCACTGTTGAGGATAATACCTTAAACGTACAAACTAGTTTAAGTTTTCCAGGTAGAAGTACTACAGCATATGGTACTGCAATTAATGAAAACTTTTTACATCTCTTAGAGAATTTTGCAAAAAACTCTGCTCCGAGTAATCCAATTGAAGGACAGATCTGGTACGACAATACTCCAGGCAGTGAACAATTAAAAGTATATGATGCAACAAATTGGGTAGCGTCAGGTGGATTAAAGAAGGCACTAACACAACCTGAAGCATCAAATAGTGTTGTTGGTGATTTATGGGTAGACACTGACAATCAGCAACTATATCTATTTACTGGCTCAGGTTGGGTATTAGTAGGACCTGAGTTTACAGGCGGTCTTACAACAGGAGCACAACCAGTTGAAATTACCGGTCAAGACAATGTTGTTTATAGTGCAGTACAAATTGAAGTTGCGGCAAAACCAGTTGCAATTATTTCGGCAGATACTTTTACACCTAAAGCAGTTATTAGTGGCTTTACAACAATAGGTCCAGGTATTAATCTAACTACAACTGATCTTAATGGAGACGGCGCTCCTAAATTTATAGGTCCGTCTACTGTTGCAGAAAATCTATTAATAGGAACTACAAATGTTGCGGCAACAAACTTCTTAAGAGGTGATGCAGTAAGTACAACAAACTACCAAATTAAAATTAAAAATGATTCTGGGTTATTACTAGGAACAGGAAATCAACTTGCAATTGAAGTTGAGGGCGAAGCAGGTATTATTACACATAACACTAGCGGAAGTAACATTGATATTAGAGTTAATAATGGCGGTACAACACAGACAGCTATGCGTATTGACTCAACAACAAACATTGGCATAAGCAATACTGCTCCAAGTGAAAAATTAGACGTTACGGGCAACGTTAAGTTAAGCGGAAACTTATATGTAAACGGAACTACGTCTAGTACAAACTTTGGTAACGGAGCACTAATAGTTGCAGGCGGAGCAGGAATAGCAGGCAACTTAAATGTAGGTGGGTCATTTGATATTGACGGCATACTTACTACTCAAAACATTGCACCAGATTCGCCAAACGTAAGAAACATTGGTAACTCTGCAAACAAATATTCAGGAATATATGCAACTACATTTAATGGTAATTTACTTGGTAATGTAACAGGTACAGTTAGTGGTAGAGCAGGAAGTGCAGACAAGTTAGCAAGTAGTACAAACTTCCAAATGACAGGCGAAGTAATAGCTAACCAGTTAGTGTTTGATGGACAAACAGGTGGTAGTACTAAAGTATTTACAACTTCAGTATCTAATGCATTTATTAGTAATAAAACGAATACAGCAACTACAGTATCAGATGATGAATTCTTATTAAATAGAACAACAGGAACAACAGGATTGTATAGAGTTGGTAGAGATACACTACTAGCAAGTGTACCAACTAACCCACCGGGCGTTATTATGCCATATACTGGAAGAACAGTTCCAGACCCAGTAAAGTATCCTGGATGGTTATTGTGTGATGGTAGCGAGATTGACCAAACAACATATCAAGAGCTGTTTACATTAATTGGTTTTGATTACAAACAAGCTAATTTAATAAGTGACGGCGGAGTTGCAAAATTTGCATTACCTGATTTAAGAGGTAGAAGCCCAATTGGTTTAGATAATATGGGCGGCAGTGCCGCAGGTCGAGTAACTGGATTAAAAGGTTCTGAAATTGGTAATACAGGTGGTACCGAAGATGTTACTATTGGACTTAATAATTTACCTGAACACGAGCATGATCTAGTTGTTGAAGGAACACAGTTTTATGCAATACTAGATGCGGCAAAAGGACCTGAAAGTCCTGCTTCTTCTATTACTTATGATGCTCCTACTGGAAGCGGCCAAGGGCAGGCTGTTTCAACAAGTGGTGGTGTATCAGGAACAACGGGCACAGCATTAGAAACAATGAATCCGTTCATGTCCATTAATTATATTATCTATACTGGAAACATAACATGAGCTATAAATTAAATAAAACAGACGGAACCCTACTTGTAGATTTAATAGATGGATCGTTAGATACAGCTAGTACATCACTTACACTAGTAGGAAGAAACTATTCAGGATTTGGAGAATATTTAAACGAAAACTATATTAAGTTACTAGAGAGTTTTGCAAATTCGTCAAGTCCGTTAAATCCTATATCAGGGCAGGTTTGGTGGGATACATCTGATGCTAGATTAAAAGTTTATAACGGCACACAATTTAAAGCAGTTGGTGGACCGTTTGTACAAAGTGCTCAACCAGCAATGGTTGCCGGTGACTTATGGATAAACAATAATGCGGATCAGTTATACTTTTATGACGGAGCTGGATCACCAGTATTAGCAGGACCATTGTTTACTTCCACTCAAGGTAAGTCAGGATTTGAAATAGTATCTAGACTTGATGTACAAAGTAGAACTAGAACGTGTGCTGATTTATACATTGGCGGAACATTAATGGCTATTATGAGTAATATTACTTTTACTCCTGGTACTGCTATTACAGGATTTACAGGTGATGTTAAAAAAGGCATTAATATACTTGATACAAACTCTTCAACAGGATTTACACTTCAGGGTGTAGCAGATAAAGCACTAAACCTAATTAAAGCAGACGGAACATCAGTTAGTGCTGATAGTTTCTTATCAGCAGTTGCAGACGGAACTACTACAGGATCGTTACAAGTACTAAATTCAAACGGAGTAACAGTTGGACCAAATGCTAATCAAATTATGAAAGTTGTTGGTAACAGTTTTGTTACAGAAAATGCTAGAATTGATGATGATTACATTATTAAAGTTACAAGCTCTGCGGCTGGCTCACAGGTTATCGATGCGTTACATATTGATGCATCAACTAAGCGTGTTGGTATATTCCAAGCCACTCCATTACATACATTAGACGTTACAGGCGATATGCGAGTAACCGGAAACTTAATTGTTGAAGGTGCAAGTGCAAGTATTGATGTTGCTACTCTAAGAGTTGAAGATAAGCAAATTGAACTTGCTATAACAAACGATAGTACGTTATTAAACGATGCCGGAGTTGACGATGCAGGTATATTAGTTAGAGTTACTGGTAATGATAAGAGCTTTACATGGAAAAATGCAACTAAAGCATGGACATCATCAGAGCATATGGATATTGCAACTGATAAAGCATATAAGATTAACGGTACTAATATACTATCAGCAACTACACTAGCAAGTAGCGTAACAACTGCTACTGGAATAACTACTGTTGGTACATTAAGTAACTTACAGGTTGACAATACAAATATAAATGCGGCAACAATTACAACTACGGCTCTTGGATTAACAATTACTAGTGCTGACACTATTACTATTAGTAACAGTAAAAAAATTACAGGCGTAGGTGCTCCAACAGCAGGAGCAGACGTTACAAATAAAACTTATGTAGATCAGCAAATTGCTGGATCGGCTATTTCGTTTAGTATGGATATTACTGGGCTTAATGATTCACAGATTGCACTAGTTATTAATGATCTAGTTCCTGCAAGTAGTGTAAATAATGGTACAACAGCTAGAATACATGGTACAACACTTGCTGGGGCAACAGTTACAGGTATTGACATTACCGCAGTAACAACTAAGTCTTTTATTGCTGTTGATGCTAACGGAACACAAAATCAATCAGTATTACAAGATATTGGATTTACTAACGCAACTGGTTCAGTAGCTGTTAGTACTACAAGAAGTTTAAAACAGTTTATTACATCCGGCGGAAATTGGACATTTGATCAAAACCTAAGTAGTAGCGTGTAACGATAAATATATAAACATAACGAGGTACAAAACATATGGCATACACAATTAATAGATACAGCGGCGCAACATTAGCTACAGTGCAAGATGGTACGGTTGATGCAACCTCCGATTTGCGGTTTGTTGGTAAAAACTATGCTGGATATGGTGAAATACAAAACGAAAACTTTTTATTCTTACTTGAAAGTTTTAGTGGAACATCACAACCGCCTAAGGCTGTTTCAGGACAAGTGTGGTATGATAGTTCAGTACAAAAGTTAAAGTTTTATACTGGTACTAAATTTAAAAACACAGGTGGTGCAGAAGTTTCAGCAACACAACCAGTTGGATTAACATCAGGTGACTTTTGGTGGGATAGTGGTAACAACCAATTATATGCATTTGACGGAACATCGTATATACTTGTAGGACCACAAAGTACAGGTAGCGGTGTTACACAAATGAGAAGTAGAACAGTTAAAGATACTACGTCTACAAATAGAAGTGTTATTGCCGCAACAATTAATGACGAAGTAGTGTACATAATTAGTAGTATTGAATTTACTATTGATAGTACTGATGCTTCAAACGTAATTACAGGGTTTGATGTGGTCAAAAAAGGCCTTACTATGATCAATACACTAGCGGCTACTAATGGTGTAACAAGTACTGATCATGTTTATTGGGGAACAGCATCAAATGCACTAAGATTAGGCGGGGCATTATCAAGCGACTATTTACTTAAATCAGCAGGAGCATTTACTGATGTTGTAAGATTTGCAGATGCAGGACTTACAGTAGGTGATAGTAATGATTTACTTATTAAGATTGAAAATGGTAACGACGGTGTAATTTCAAATCAAGTTGGTACAAATAGTATAATTAAAGTTAAAGCTAATAATGCGGCAGGCACAGAAACACATTCTGCAACGTTTACAGCATTAGGGATGACACCAGCAAGTACAAATGCATTTGACATTGGTGCTTCAGGAAATGTTTGGGCTAACGTTTATGCAACTGCATTTCAAGGAAATGCAACTAGTGCAAGTTCACTAAAGTTAAGTGGAACATTATATGCTCCAGATGCAAGTGCTACAGCTAATACAGCCGCACTTAGAGATGCATCAGGTAACTTAACAGCAAATTTATTTCAAGGTATTGCTACTCAAGCACGTTATGCTGACTTAGCAGAAATGTATACTACAGACCAAGAGTATCCAATTGGTACAATTATGTGTGTAGGCGGTGATGCAGAAACTAAAGCGGCATCAACAAGCAATCATGCTATAGGGGTTATATCAGCAGAACCAGCATACTTAATGAATTCAGCACTTGATGGACAAGCTATTGGTCTTAAAGGCCGTGTTCCAGTAAGAATTACCGGAGTAGTGTCTAAAGGACAAGCAGTTTATGCTTGGCAAGATGGAGTAGGATCTACTATAGCATCAACTGCATTTGTTGGAGTTGCCATTGAATCAAGTACTGACGAAGGTGAAAAATTAATTGAGTGTGTACTAAAGGTATAAATAGTTATATGCGTATATTTGAGGAAAAGTAAATGGCAGTAGGCGATATAATCACAGCGGCAAGGTACAATAATGCACAAGCAAGAGTTGCGGCTATAATGGGTACTGGTTCAACTACTGAAGGGTACGGACAAGTATTAAATAGTTCACAGGTTAGCACAGCATTAACAGTTACAGCTACTCAAATAAACAATGTATATACAGACATAGTAGCTGGTAGAATACACCAAACAGGTGGAACACCAAATAGTATTTCGCAACTTGTAGCAGGCGATACTATAGGTGATGCGGCATCAGACGGAGATGTAACAAAAGGGTTTGCTGACTTTGAAGCATTAATAACTACATTTGAAGCAGATCCAACAAGATTTTCATTAGCCGCAGGACAATCAACTAGTGGCACAGGTATTACTAGTAGTAGAACTGCACAATGGAATACAGATATTTCTCATATTGTAAGAGTTGATTTTGCAAGTGCAGATGCACGTAGACACTTTTTTAATAGTGGCGGATCGATTAAATTTGAAGCATCTTTATCAGGTCAAAGCGGTGCAAAGTCAAACGACTGGGCAAGTATGTTAAGTAATATGGGTACAATCGCAATGGGTTATACTGCTACCACTTCAACTGGTACAGGAACAACGTCAAGCATAGGTAATTTTGACTTAACTAGCTCAAATCAAATATTATTTAGAAAACCAGGTACTGGAGTATATGCGGCAAACGACTATTATGTATACGCAAAAGCAAATTCAGGTACACAAATAGAGTTTACTTTATTATTTCAAGAAGAAGCCGCAGGTAATCCAAACTTTGACGAGCAAGTTAATGGTACATTAACAAGCACAGTTAAATTTACAAGAGCAAGTGGGTCGTATGTTACAGTTGCGGCACCTAGTTTTGTAACAGTATCTTCACTTTAACCATTGACAAACCTTAAGATTTAGTATATACTATACAGTATAGATATCTTTAGGAGTATATATGGACGAACGACTAGCCAAAGCGTTAGATGTTAGCAAAGCGTTAGAAACACATCAAAATCAAAAGAATATATTGCATAAGCAATATAAAGACAACCTAATTTATTACTTTGACGGTCATAAAATTAGTGTAGATTTATCATTAATTAACTATTGTTCTAATAAAACAACCCCAGTTGTTATTATTGATGACAATAAAACACCAATGCTCATTAATGACGTAACTGATTTTACTAAAAAAATAACAGCAATTTACGATACTGCTTCTCGTAAGTATCTTATGGAGTTTAAAAAGATCAAGTCAAAAAGATCAGTAGAGGAACTAATTGATTTATGACACAAGGCGTATTGTTATTTGCATATAATTCTAAGAATATGGATTATACAAAGCAAGCTATATATTGTGCAAAACTTATTAAAGAATACCTTAATAAAGAGGTTGCATTAGTAACTGATAACGAAGAATATATTCAGCGGCAATATCCGTTTTATACAAAATATATAGATCATGTTATTACTACTGGACATGAAGTCGATGTGCAAGAACGGGTATACAATGACGGCTTATATCATAGTGATAGACAGCGTTGGTACAATACTAACAGAAGCTCGTGCTTTGAATTAACACCATTTGACGAAACTCTTGTAATAGATACCGATGTGTTAATCTTTAATGACGAATTAAACAGATGTTTTGACTCAAAAGAAGATTTTCTAATATCTAAAGATTATAACTTTGTTGATATGAAACGTGACTACACAGAGTTTGACAAAGTGTCTAACACAACATGTGACATGTTTTGGGCAACTGCATTTTATTTTAAAAAAACTGCGTTTACAAATGTATTTTTTGATCTTATTGAACACATAAAAGAAAATTGGCATTTTTATAGGTTAGTTTACGAAATCCCCGAAGTTAAGTTTAGAAATGATTATGCATTTAGTATTGCTATACATATGCTACGTGGAATGAAAGATGCTACATGGCCATTACGAGTCCCTGCAAGTATTTGGATCACTGTAGACACAGATATATTATATTCTATAAATGAAACTAAGTTAACTTTACTACTTCATAAAGAATACGACTATCAAGCAGGAACAATTAGTAATGCCAACGTGCATGTAATGAATAAATTTTCTCTAGAAAGATGTATTGACAAGGTATTTGCAGATGAGTAACGGTGTTTGCTTACTAGCACAGAATAATGACAAGACTAACTACGTTAAACAAGCGTATGCACTCGCATTAAGCATTATTGCAAAGTCTCCTAAACAAAAAGTAAGCCTTATTACTAATGATCTTGTAAGCGATAAGTATAAAAAAGTATTTGATCAGATTATTCCTATTCCTTGGGACGATAGTGCTATTGGAAGTAACTGGAAAATTGAAAATAGATGGAAAGTATATCATGCAACTCCATATAGAAATACTATAGTATTTGATGTTGACATGTTAGTTTTAGAAGACCTAGATATCTATTGGAAGCAGTTACAAAAAAATAACGTCGATCATGATATTTTATTTACTACTCAAGTTGTTAACTATCGAAACGAAGTTGTTACTAATAGATATTATAGAAAAACGTTTGATGCTAATAATTTGCCTGATGTATATTCAGGTATGTATTACTTTAAAAAATGTGAATCAACTAAGAACTTTTTTGGATTATTAAAAACTGTTATGTGGAATTGGGGAGATTTTTATAAAATTAGTTTACAAAAAATTCCACAAGAGTGGTGTAGTTTTGATGTCTGTACTGCTATAACTGCAAAGCTATTAGATAGAGCCCATACTATTGGTGACAATAATAATATACTTGAGTTTACTCATATGAAGACAAGATTACAAAATATTGATATTGGCAATAAATGGACGGATAGTTTATTTGTAGATTTTAATACAGATCTAAATCTAATAGTTGGCGGAATTAAACAATCAGGAATATTTCATTATGTTGAAGATGAGTTTTTAACAGACGAAATAATTAGTATACTAGAGGAAGCAGTATGAGTTATTATGCATATTACAACGAGACTTGCGAAGTAACACAAGTTACTAATGAGCCTGACAATACTACTGATGATATGTGTATCTTAATTGATGAAGAAATGTTTATTGCATTTGCCGAAGAAAAAATTAATTACATTAATTACAAAGTTATAAGTGGAAAGCTAGTTCTTAAAGCAGAAATAGATTTAGAAAAGTATACAGATTCAAGAATACCTCTTGCACTTACTGATGAAATAATAGAAAATTCTATAATGATTACACAAGATAAAAATAATAAACATTGGTTTGCACAATGTTATCTGAGTAATGATGTCCTAGAAAATTTTTTACTAATGCCAACAGAGCAAATTGGAAAAAAGATATTTACATTTTATGTAATATCCAAAGATAATAGATTTATATTATTGGATACAATTAAAATACCTGCAAACTTTCTTCTATCGAAAGATGAAGGTTGGATTACTAAAGCAAAAAGAAGTGAAACAGGTGAAACAGTTGAGGTGTTTACTTGTCGGTATAAATGCACAAATTGGGAGACCACGAATAGGGAGATAACCACACAAGACGTTAGACTTTTAGTTAGAAGAGATTTTTTAACTTACCATCATAGAGTAGTAGGAGAGCTTGCATGAAGATTATAGATTACGACATAATTTATTTAAGTTATGATGAACCAAATGCAGAAAAGAATTATGCAGACTTATTAAATAAGGTTCCTTGGGCCAAAAGAATACACGGGGTAGAAGGTAGTGATGCCGCACATAAGGCTTGTGCAAATTTAAGCGAGACAGATAGATTTATTACAGTTGACGGTGATAATATAATTAAACCAGAATTCCTTAATCAAGTATTAGACTTTGATGAACATGCTGATCTAGAGCATAGTGTTATAAGTTGGTGCGGAAGAAATGTTATTAACGGACTAATGTACGGTAATGGCGGACTAAAATGTTGGCCTAAGCAGTATGTGTTGGATATGAAGACACACGAAAACGCTGATCCAAATAATCCAAACGCACAAGTTGATTTCTGTTGGGATTTAAAATATATCCAACAAAATAGTTGGTATAGTGACGTATATAATAATGAAACACCACATCAAGCATGGAGAGCCGGATTTAGAGAAGGTGTAAAGATGGCACTTGATCAAGGAGTAAAGCCAACTAAAGAAGCATTCTTACAGGGACATTGGAAAAACTTACACAGATTATGGGTATGGTTAATGATAGGGGCTGATATAGAAAACGGTGATTGGGCAGTTCTTGGTGCTAGAGCAGGTCTTTATAAAACAATGTGTACAGATTGGGATTATGTAAATGTTAGAGACTTTGAATATCTAAATACATTATGGAAGGAAGAGTTTGAAGAAATGGTAGATCCAGTTAGTTCATCTCTCGAGTATGGTAGTAACCTTATTAACGATTTAAAAGTTCCTATTGCAAGGGTTCCTTTAAATGCAGAACAAAGTAAATTTTTTAAAACAGTTTATCAAAACCCTAGTAGAAATTCGCAACAGCAATTTGTAATCGATCCTGAATGAGCAATGAACAACGCATAACAGAATTAAAATTAAAAAGAAATCTAATAAATTCTGTTAGTTGTAGTTTCTGTACGGCTAAGTGGTTACAAACAACCCTTATGTTACAAAATGGGTACAATCATAGTTGCCACCATCCAGCACCGCATAAAATTCCACTAGAAGAAATAGAAGCAGATCCTGCGGCATTACACAACAGTAAATTTAAAAAAGAACAACGTGCTATGATGTTAAAAGGTGAACGTCCAAGCGAATGTGATTACTGTTGGAAGATTGAAGATTTAGATAAAGACTATTTTTCAGACAGGCATTATAAAACAGCAGACGACTGGGCATGGGATAGATTTGAAGATATTGCTAAAAGTGATCCACAAGACAATGTATATCCTAGTTACTTAGAAGTTAGCTTTAGTAATGCGTGTAACTTTGCATGTGCATACTGTTCTCCTGAAATTAGCAGTAAGTGGATGGAAGATATAAAACAAAATGGCGAATATCCAGACGGTGCTCATAATTTAGAATACTTAAAACAAGCCGGAAAATTTCCATATGCAAACAACGAAGATAATCCTTATGTAACAGCATTTTGGAAATGGTTTCCTGATGCACTTCCGCATTTAAAAGTTTTACGTATTACAGGCGGCGAGCCAACTATGTCAAAAGATACATGGAAGTTACTTGAATACATAAACAGTAATCCACAACCTCAATTAGAAATTGCTGTTAATACAAATCTTAATGTTCCTGCAAAGCTAATAGACAAGTTAATATATTATTGTAATGAACTTACACTTGGTAATAAATTAAAAAAGTTAGACATTTACACAAGTGCAGAAGCAGTTGGCGATCAAAATGATTACGTAAGAGACGGAATGAATTATACAGTTTGGCTCCGCAATGTACATCGTATGTTGTATGAAACTAATAGTACTGTAGCAATGATGACAACTATTAACATTTTAAGTTTGCCAAGTTTTTCTAAGTTTATACAAGACATTATGGAACTTAGAAAAGATTACAATTTAAATTTTGAACACAATAGAATTCCTTTAAGTATTAACTATCTTAGATGGCCTCATCATTTACAGACTACATTGCTAGATATAAAACATCGAACAACGTATGCCAATGAAATTGAGAGTACATGCGAGTCTTGGCTCAAATATTATAGTAAAGAAAAATATGCTAGAATTTATTTAGAAGAGTTTGATCAAATAAAGAGATTATGTAACTACCTAAGGGTTACAGAGCCAGCTATTCAGTATCGTGGTAGTTTTTGCAGATATATAATAGAGTACGACAAACGTCGAGGAAAAAACTTTAAAAATACTTTTCCTGAGTACGCATCATTATTAGAGGATTGGCATGCCAGCTAAACAAGACGAAACACTGTTACAGTATAGACAGCGTATAATAGATCCTAAAAGTGCAAGTTTTTGCGGAGCAAAATGGTTTAATGCTACTACTTGGCTAGGCAGTGGAACTACTGCTAGTTGCCATCACCCACCGGCACATCAGATTCCATTAGAAGAAGTAGAAGAAAACTACACAGCAATTCATAATACTAAGCACAAAAAAGAAATGCGTAGGCAAATGCTAGTTGGTGAACGTCCAGCAGAGTGTGAGTACTGTTGGAAAATGGAAGATATGAAAAAAAATGCAGTTAGTGATCGCACCTTTAAAACTATTATCTATACAGACGAAGAACTACAAGCCGCATATGATGCAGACTGGAATGAAAATGCTAATCTTAAAACATTTGAAATAGCATTTGATCGAGTTTGCAACCTAGCATGTAGTTACTGCAATGCTAGTTTTAGTACTACATGGGCAAAAGATATTAATAAG
>TARA_R110000851_G_scaffold133966_4_pt1 | contig 43104 bp, 37 predicted proteins | sample TARA_R110000851 | Tara Oceans TARA_R110000851 (sample SAMEA4397627) | marine metagenome | biome: Polar Biome; feature: [DCM] deep chlorophyll maximum layer (ENVO:01000326); material: water (ENVO:00002006), including particulate matter (ENVO:01000060) such as... | depth 17 m
TATGTTTAGATTAATAAATCTTACCAATTCAAATAGAAATTTTAATGCTCTTCCAGACCTTATGAAAATATGGAATGTATTAGACCTTAAAAATGTTGATAGATTAAAAACCACAAGTGATGCACTAGATGTTGCGTCTGATATATTCAATATTATAGAATCTAATCTACCAAAACCTCAAGATGCAGAAAAAGAAGATGGTGGAGATACCAACGGTGAAGATAGTGGCGAAACTATGGATGATTCTTCACAAGCAGGTAATTCAACTGATGGAGCTGAAAAAGAATTAAGTCAAGAGGATATTGAAAATATTGCTAAGGAAATGGTTGAAGATGACGGTGAAATTGCCCAGGGTAATACTCCACAAAGTGGTAAATCTAATAAGACAATAGAACTTAGTGATTCCCAAAAAAGAAGCCTTGAGAAAGCTATTGAAAAACAAAAAGAATTAATTAATGGTAACATCAAAAAATCTAATGTATCTAAAAAGGATAATAATTTAATTCAAGCCTTACAAGAATCTGGATCAGAAACTAAAACCGTTGGTAAAGGTCAACCAAGTAATTGGCAAGGTGTTCAAGGCGAGGGTACTAATTGTTTAGTAGTTCGAACTCTGACAAAATCACTAATTGACTCTAATTTATATGACACAATATCTGCTAGTTACAGTTGGAGAAGAGAAGAGGCTCAAACTGCTATAAATGATGGATTAAGATTAGGTACTCAGTTAGGTAGAAAACTGCAAATTAGAAATGACGAAAGAAGTTTAAAATATACTAGACTAAATAAGGGTAAAATAGATAAAAGAATGGTATCTAGTCTAGGTTATGGATACCAAAGCGTTTTTAGCCAGGTGTTTGAAGAAAGATTCAAGCCAGCAATAGTACATATTAGTGTTGATGCTAGTGGTTCTATGAGTGGTGAAAAATGGAGAAATTCACAAAAAGCAACCGTTGCAATTGCAAAGGCCGCATCTATGGTACAAAACCTTGATATTATTATATCATATAGAAGTACGGAACACATAGCAAACAAAAATACTCCAGCAATATTTTTAGCATATGACTCAAGGAAAGATAAAATAAATAAGATAGCTAATTTGTTCCAGTATATTCAATGTCCTGGTACTACTCCTGAAGGCCTTTGTTTTGAAGCAATACAAAACGAAATAGTTGATGGATCAAATGATGTAGATAGTTATTTTATAAACTTCTCTGATGGAGAACCTTACTTTGAAAATAATACTATTAGATACTATGGAGAAGATGCATATAATCATACACGTAAGCAGGTTGAAAATATGAGATCTAGAGGAATCAAGGTTCTTAGTTATTTTATTGGTGGTGGTAATTATAGAACCGATAGAGGTAATTTTACTATGATGTATGGTAAAGATGCATCATTCATTGATACAAATCAATTGGCCCCTCTTGCTAAATCATTAAATAATATGTTCGCAACTTTATAATGTATAGAATAATATACATATCGGTAATACTTACCCTATTAGGTTGTAGTCTAGAACTACCTGAGCCGCTTGAACACAAATTTATTCTTGATGTTGGTTTACCAATAGACTCATCGGGATACTATCATCTAGAATTATCAGCTGATTGGCAAACATTACATCGCATATCTGGAACTGTATCAACTGTATCACAAAGCTATAATCTTGCAACTGTAAATTGGAAAAGCTCACATTATTGGTATGTTGGAGATACTTTAGGCTACATAGTTCATTTTAATAATCCAGAAAATGATATTTATTTATATAGTAATAGAGATACGGCTTACGTCTATTGGTTTAATGGCTTTGAAGTACCTACAATTAATAGTAATACATACCAAACAGAAAATGGAGAAGTAAATACCATGTTTGGTCCAGTCAGTACAATGAAGGAAGATACAGTAAAAATAATAGCTAGTGTAAATTTTGCAGATGGTTACACTAGTAATGAAACAATTGAAATTATATTAGAGTGAGTATGTTTAATCAAGATAATAATGGAGAAGATATGATTGATTTATCGGATTTTTTTGAAACAGTACAACGAGATGCTATGGAATCTGGATACGAACTATTTAAGTTATATGGTATAACAGGTATGAAGGAGGAGTTAGGTAGTAAAAACCCCGTAAAAATGGCAAATAAACTTATAAAGTATTTTATAAAATATGAAGAATATGAAAAATGTGCAGTTTTAGTAAAGTTGATAGAGGAGTTTAAAACATGTCAGATAAAATAGAAGATATATTATACCAAGCATACTACGAGGGTATACGAGATGAGGTTCTTAATGTTTCTAAAAGCCTTGACGGTACAAAACATTATTATAGTTTTGGAGATAAAATAGAAGAAGCATACAATATAGTAAAAACTAAAAAAGAGAAAGGTTATGAAAATACAAATTTGGATAAAAAGAACAGAAGCAGTAAGCGGTAAGATAACAGAATATCATTGCCACATACCCCAAGTATCATATACTAACTATGTACAGGTAGTTATATCACAAGATGAATTTGCGAAATTAGAAGACAACAATAAAATAAGTATACATGATTTAAACGATATGTCAATGAAAGCAGATACAGGAGGTTGGTTGGTTTCACAGTATAATAGAAACAGAGACGAAGGTGATTGGGTAAAATCAAAGGAAGATATTCCATATATTTACGAAAGAAACCCAGATACAGATGAAATATTTAGGCGTCGTTCTGGTGGTACTCATTCTTCTAGAGAATTAGTTAAAGATTCAAAATCAGAAACCGCAATTCAAAGTGTAGGTGAAAGAGATTATTCTGGTGAAAAGGGTTTCGACAAATTAGTTGTTGAAATGCGAGGTGTTACTGGTGGAAATTTTAATGAGTGGTTCCATAAGTTAACAAAAAACGAGCAGTCAAAATTACAAAAGTTATTTAAAGATTAAAATAAAAGTTATGATAGATTCAAAAGAGGCATTTATGTCTAAGTTCAAAAGAACTAAAAAAAGATTAGAGAAAAGATTTCCTGGAGCAGAATTAGATACAACCCCATCAGGACAGTTTTTTATTGGTCAATATGGTAGAAATATCATTGGTGAGGAATATCCAGACCTTGCAATTGCTAATAGTGCTTGGGAAGCTTGGCGAAATCTAGATACAGTTGAACATTGGAATAGGATAAATACAAGAAATAAGCAAAAATTAAGAAAATCACTACAACACATAGTTGTTACGGGTGGCACTACATCCTATGATCCAACTGATTATATTGAAACACCAGAGTCATTTACCATAAGTGACGGAATTGAATGGGACAATGAGTAAATTAAGTAAACTGTTCCATAATTTAATTGATGCTTGGTCTGAGGTCAAAACTGGAAAGAAAGAATATAAGTCTGGGGATATATCTAGTAGTGAATTATTTGATATAGAATTTAATGCATTTGAACTAGAAGAAAAGTTTATTTCACAATTAAAAAAAATAAAGTGAAAAACATTTTTTTATGTCATATTTTTTTATTATATTTTATATAATTGATTTATTAGTTGTATAAGGAGAAAGATAGTAATCCCGGCAATAATATATAATCACATTAAAATACAAGGAGGTAGCCGAAAATCCTTTATAGAGTAGGCAAATCAAAAACATTTAACAATGGCACACAAAGTAAATTACAACAACAACAGACCAGAAAGAAGTAAGTTTAATCCTGCAAAGTTCGGTCCAACATGGGCTAGTATCTTTTGGAAAAGTAAACCTGGGTTAACCCCAATGGGAGAAGCTAATCAACCAATAATAGGTAACTTGAATATTGGAGGTAAAGAATTCGACTTAACATTTTCTGAATGCAATAAACTTATCGAAACACTAATAGACGCTAAAGAAGCTGCTAAAATTTCAAAGAGATTAGGTACAACATCAAATGCTGCTGGATCCCCAGTTGGATTTATGGAGACTGTCTCAGATATGTATAATAATTAAAAGAGAGAAAAAAATGGAAAAAATGAACATTATTTATGGATTAGCTGGATTAGCTATCGGTGGTTTAGGTACCTCAATATGGTTGGGTTATAAAATTAAAGAGCTTAAGAATACTATTTTAGATAAGAGAACAATAGTTAGATTTCTTAAAGAAGCTTTGGATGAACACAAACCAAAGAAAGTATATAATAGAAAACCTAATAGAAAGTATCAGGCTACTACTAAACCTAAGGCTAATACAACAAATACTACTAAAAAACCAGTTACTAAGACTGTGACTCGTAAGAAAAAGGTGGTAGTAAACTAGCTAAGTATATATGTACAATAAATTAATTTATAATGGTGAGGAACTATATCAAGTTGTTCGCACAATATCTATGGATGATTGTAATCCTAAAAAATATGGTATACCTAAAGAAGACCAAGGATCGTTTATGAAGGTACTACAAGTATGGCGAGATCAATACAATTGCGACCACGTACTTAAGCGTGATAATAAGTTCATGCTATGTAGAACCATTAAAGATGCTCAAATAATAGAATAATTTAATTTAAAACTATATTTATAATTGATCGTTAGTACTTTTATTAGCTGCTCAAATGGACGAGGGTTCGACTCCCTCCATCTCCACTCAACGGACTATATTCATTTAGATATAATATGATCCATGGTGCTAAACTATATTCAAATGAATATAATGGGGATGACTTGGATATTGACATTGAGATAAGGATTTAAGGAAGATCACGCAATAACAGGCGAACATGTTGAAATGGCGATGGCGGCTTAATAAAGTCCTCAGACCCGACGGTAGAAGAAGCAAACCGTTTAAGCTTCGGAGGAAAGAGGATAAATATAATATTACTATGGATAAAAAAAATACAGATAGTTGGACAATTGATCAAGTTTTAGATCCTAATTCTAAATTTTGGGATAATATGCTTGGTGATATGGATATATATCTGTCAACCTTAGATAGTGAAGCTATCGAAACATTAGGTAGCGAGCCCTTCCATAGTAGAATAGCTGATTTTATTACTTTTTTTAAGAGTAAAGCTGAACAGAATCAAATGGTACAAGACATTGAAAAAGTAGAAAATGTTGTAACTGGTACCTTGTGGACGCTAATATCTGAAGATGATAGGCTTATTTTATTTGACAATGATATAGAATATTTTAGTGACTGGATAGATAGTTGCCCACGAGAACTGTTAGATATCTATATAACGGCTTTATCTAAGGGTGATTCATTAAATAAAATATCGGAAAAAGAATTAGATTTGACTGGTGTTATACAAAAATCAAATGTTAGTCATGATATGTGTAACGTTAGTGTATTTAATGGTAAGTTAATATTATGTTCGTCAAATAAAAACTTATTAGATAACTTTAAGAGGGTAATGTTAGATTCAGGTAACACACTTGAAGACTATAGGACAGATAAAAGTTCTGATAATATGATAACAATCCACTCTTATATTTTTATAATAAAAAAAACAACAGAAGAATAATATGAAATTTAAACAAGAAGTAGAACAAGCCCTTGAAGTTGCTGAAAATTTAGCTCTAACCTTAGAAACAGTTGCTTCAACTCCAAGATTATCTAACCCAGTTGAAATTAAAAGATTAGCTACTGCTATTAGGAACCATATAAAAAAAGCAGCCGATAGAGTAAGTTTAGAGTATGAAGGATAAATTACTTCCATTTCTAATAGCTCTATCTGCTTTGGCGGTTTCCGGATCAGCAGCCTTTTACTCAGTTTTTGGGTTAAGTAAATTATTTGCAGGTGCAAGTACACAGGTAATTATAATGGCTGGTTCTCTTGAATTTGCTAAACTTGTAGTCGCATCCCTATTATATCAGTACTGGAATACTATTAATTCATTCTTGAGAACGTACCTATCAATAGCTGTATTTATTTTGATGGTAATAACTTCTGGAGGAATATACGGATTCTTATCTGGAGCATACCAAGAAACTGCAACAAAGTCAGAATTTTTAGATAAATCATTAGCCGTTCTAGAAATTAAACAATCAAGATTTGAAGAAAATAAATCAGATTTAAAAATAGAAAAGGAACAACTAAATAAATCAATTTCTGATCTAAGGATATCTCTTTCTAATCCAGCACAGGTACAATATATAGATAAGGAGTCAGGCATACTAATTACAACCACATCCAGTTCTTCTAGGCGGGCTTTACAGTCAGAATTAAATAAAACTATTAGTGATAGGAATGTACTTAATTTAAAACTTGAGACAATTCAAGATTCTATTATGTCACTAGATGGAAAGTTATTGGATTTAGAAATATCAAACGAAGACGAAAGAGAATTAGGTCCACTAAAATATCTAGCTGAAACAACTGGCAAGGATATGGGGCAGGTTGTTAACTGGTTCTTGTTATTAATTGTATTTGTATTTGATCCATTGGCAATTGCAATGGTTGTAGCTGCAAACTTTGCATTTGAACAAATAAAGAAACCAGAAGAGATTACATTAATAGGCGAACAGAAAGATGAATCACATAGTGACCATCTATATGAGGAACCTAATATATCAAAAATAAAAGAATCTATAGAAGATGTTCAAGAAGCCCGTATGAACATAATTGGTCAAAACGGTAATGATGGACTCCACTACCATTCAGAAAAAATAGGCAAAAAATATGAATTATATGGTGAAAAATATTCTCAGGATGAAGTATATTCACTATCCTCACACTTACCAGATGCACTTATGCGAAAAAACCATATATATATACTTAACGGTAATGTAGAACTAGCACTTGAAGCCTTACACCAACACAATATAATATAAAGAGAATAAGTTATGTCAAACGAAGAAACCCCACAATATCACGTAGAATATAGAGAAGGTACCCATTGGAATGAAAGAGAGGGTGCAATGTATAAATATATGGAATGTAAGCGTTGTGGCCAAATGTCAAGGTGTGGAGATGAAGCAACGGCTATAACTTGTTCTGATTGTGTTAGTGAATTAGTTGATCCAGTAGACATGGGATATAAAAAATCAGATAAGCCTAGAGGTTGGACGTTAAAGGGTGTATATGTTGATAAAGATGGTAATGTATACCATAAGGGAGTAGAACAGCCTAAATTAAAGGGTACCCTTGAATTAACACCAATTAAAAAAAGTATACCATCAAAAAGAATGACAAAAGGTCAAAAAACAGAACTGATGGCAATTGCAGCATTAAATTTACATAAACTAAAACGAAAGTTGCAAACTTTAAGATGGAAAAAAGATAAAAAACCAATTTTAAGTGAAATTAAATTACATTCAAAGGTAGCTACTGCCAAATTCCCCAGAACATTTAATAGTTCAGAATATCTATTAAAATATAAAAAAAATTAGCCCAGATTTTCCTGTTTGAAATATTTTTATTATATTAACATATATGAAAGTATTACTAAGAGAACTTATAGTCGCAATAATAGTATTATCAATTGCTACATTTGTTTTATGTTTTGCCTTTATTATTGTAACGGTATATTTACCAATAAAATTATTAGAGAGAATAGGAAAATGGATTCAAACAATTATGACTTCTTAATATATAAAAGAGGTAATGAAACTAAAGAGGCAAAATCAATTGAACTAAAAATACCAAATGAAATGACATGTGATGAGTTTAAAATTATGTGTGTACGAATGGCTCATGCCATAGGATACCACCAAAACTCTGTTGCTGAAACATTTGGTAAGATTAAGGATAAATTATCTAATGCCAATCAATTAAAACTTTTATTAAAAGACTAATATGGAATACTCAGAAGAAAAAACAATAGTACTAGAACGAGTACCACCAGGCGATAGGTGGAAACCAATTGGTAGAAGTGATATTGTATTTGCATCACTTACTGAAGGTTTAGAGTGGTGTTATCAAAATACAGGTTGTAGAGATTACCATCTAGCAGCATTTGACGGAAAAATATACTCTATAAATAAGGTAGAAGTATCACCACTAGAACCACAAAAATTTAGTTTATATGGAGAATAATTATATGAATTTAACAGAAGAACAAATAGTACAAAATTTGAGTTTATTGGGAATATGGGATAGGCATGATTCTTCAGCCGTGATATTAACTGACGGAATTCCAGAAATACATGTTGAGACTGAAAGATATAATAGGCAAAAAGAACAACCAGATAATCCACTAATATATCTAAGGAAAAATCTAGAAGGTATAGCCAGTACACACTCTGTTAACGGTAATTGGTGTAAGGGCAAAATAGATACAAATATCCCCCACCATCTCTCACATGCCGCAAATGCATTCTTTAGTAGTAATTTTGAACAATCCTTAATAATAACAATAGATGCTGGCGGTGTGGGATTAAATAATAAATCTGAAACTACAGGAATATTTAGAGGAAAGGGTAACAAAATAGAATGCATTGAAACATGGGATAATGCAGAAACTATAGGAAAAATGTGGTATTATTCTACCTCAAAAGTATTTGGCTTAACTGTAATGCCGCATGGTCCAGATAAAGCTGGAACTGTAATGGGAATGGCTGGAATGGGAAAGGCAGATTCAAGTGTTGTTGATAACATATCTATACGAAAACTAAAAGAAATATATAATACAGGTACAAGCGGAAAATTTAATGCAGCTGCAACCCTACAGGCATGGACTGAAAAAGAGCTGATTAAGATTATAAAAAAAGAATTAAAGCCCGATGATAAATATATTTGTTTTGCTGGTGGTTGTGCATTAAATTGTGTTGCTTTAGGTAAATTATTAGACTATTTTAATTTCGAAGAAATATATGTGCCCCCAACTACAGGTGATGCGGGATTATCATTAGGTGCTGTACAATACCACTACCATCATGTATTGGATAATCCTAGAATAAATTGGAAAGGAAATTTTACCCCATATCTAGGAAAACAATACAAAGTAGAAAAAATATTACAGGCTTTAGAAGAATCTTCCATGACACACATAAAAGCAACTGATGAAGACGTTTTAGATTTACTAGACAAACAATTAGTAATTTCAGTTTATGGAGGAAAATCAGAATCAGGAAAACGAGCACTAGGTAATAGAAGCATACTAGCTGACCCTAGAAGCAATAAAATGAAAGATATTATAAACGAAAAAGTAAAACACAGAGAAGACTTTAGACCCTTTGCTCCGTCAATATTAAGAGATGAAGTCAAAAATTGGTTTGTCAAAGATGTTAATAGTCCATATATGAGTCTAGCTATTTCGTTTAAAGGTGAAAAAAAATCATTAGTTCCAGCAGTAGTACACGCAGATGGAACAGCTAGATTACAAACCGTAACAGAAAAAGATAACAAGTGGTATTACAATTTTATTAAAAAATGGCAAAATAAAACAGGAGTACCAATATTACTTAACACTAGTTTCAATGATAGGGAGCCCATTGTTGAAACACCAACCCACGCAATAAACTGCTTCAATAAAACAAACATAGATGCACTATATTTTAGAGATGCAGGAATATTGCTTAAAAAATAGGAAAATAATATGAAATTAACAGAAGAACAAATAGTACAAAATTGGGAACAACTACAAACAAGAATAACAGATAACTTTGATGGTGATAGGAAAAATAAACTATTAAAATTATATGGTGACCTTTCAGAAAGAATGATGATGGCACCTGCATCAGGTATCGAGCATTTTCATAACTGTTTTGCTGGCGGATATGTTGACCATGTATTAAGGGTTATGGATTGTACTGAAAGACTATACATACAGTGGGAAGAAATGGGTGCTGATATGTCTGGATATACTAAAGAAGAAATTATGTTTTGCGCACTAAATCATGACCTAGGAAAAGCTGGTGATATTTCTAATGATTACTATATACCAAACCCAAGTGAATGGCATAGGAAAAATCAAGGTAAGATTTATGATCCTAATCCAAACATACAAAACATGACTGTACCACATAGAAGTATTTGGTTGCTTTCTAAATATGCTATTCAGTTTTCTCAAAATGAAATGATTGGTATACTAACACATGATGGCGTTTATGATTCAAGTAATGACGCATACCTTAAACCTTGGGGAAAGGAAAAAGCATTGTGGAATAATTTACCAATAGTATTACACCACGCAGATCACATGGCATCTAGGATAGAATATGAATCCTGGAAGAATAAAGACGCAGTTAGATCTGCGTTTAATACAAAACAAAAATTTAAACAAAAACCCAGCGCAAAAAGGGTAAGTATATCTTCAGTAGAAAAAGGATCCCCTGCTCAAGATATGTTTAAAGACTTATTTGGAGAAGGATAATGGTTGTAAACATAATATTATTTTTAATTATATGTATTAGTGGTTATGTTAATTGGAACCTATTTATAAAGATAGAAAAATTAGAAGATGCTAATGACGAGGCTACTGATTGGATATTAGGATATAGCAATTCACTAGAACAAATCCTTATAAAAATACAGGACTTAGACTCAAAAAATCTATTTGAATCAGACGACGAAGTAGGTAGCGTGTTTAATGCCATAAAGGAAACAATAGAGTCTTTAGAGGAGTTAAAAAATAATGATTAGTCCAGTAGAACAATTCTATTTAGATATAGAAATACTAAGAGAAAAAGAACGGGAAGAGGCCCTTTTACCAGCAGTTGCAAGAAGAGGTCGTCCACGAAAAAAGAAGCTATATTTTACCGATGAAACTGAAATGGCTATAATAGCATATAACGTAGAAGAAAATCAAAGATTAAAAAATAAGGTATATAATGAGTTTATTAAACACCCTTTTGAAAAGTTGTCTGAAAACATCATCCACACGTTTAAGTTTTATTACTTTGATGGTGGAACACGTGAGGTACAACAAGAGGTAATAGCTTTTTTAATTGAAAAAATGAATAAGTTTACCCCTGGAAAAGGTAAGGCATTTTCATACTTTGGCCAAATAACTAAAAATTATTTAATACAGAATAACAATAAAAATTATAAAGAATTAATAAATAAATCACCTATAACTGTAATAGATCTGAAGCGAGATTTAGGAGCAGAAGAAGCATTACAAGATAAAAGAGAGGGACTAGATATGTTTATGGACAGTTTTGTCTTGTATTATGATAAACAAATTGAAGAAAAATTCAAATCTCAACGAGATAAAAAAATAGCTTACGCAACTTTAAAGTTGTTTGAAGATAGAAAAAGTATAGAAATATTTAATAAAAAAGCACTATATATTTTAATTAGAGAAATGACTAACACCAAAACACAACATATAACAAAGGTGGTCAATGTCATAAAGGTCGATTTTAAAAATTTATATAAAAGATTTGAAAACGGAACATATTTTTAGTATATAATGTATATTTATACACGGTTACAACAAATGGTTACAAAAAATAAAGGTTATTGGAATAACGGAGGTTATTCAATAAAGTCTTAAACGAAGAGAGCATTCAACTAAGCAAATTAAACAGAAAGAGGAAAATTATGAGAAACATTATTTTAACAGTAGTATTGGCATGTGCAACCATTTTAGGTTCACAAGCTCAAACAAAAGGCGATTGGTACATTGGTACTGGTGACGTAGCAAATGTAGCATGGACAGAGTTGGCAGTTAGCCCAACTGTAGGCTACGGTGTAACAGATAAGTTGATGGTTGGCTTATCAGTAGCACAAGCAGATTCAACAGTTGACGTATCATATGACTTACATGCAAGATATTTTGTAAAAGGTTATTTCGTATACGCTTCAACAAGTGGATTAGATACTGAGACATTGAGTCTTGGTGTAGGTAGATTATTCACAATCCATAAAAGTATTTATGTAGACCCAAAATTGGTTTATAATACTGGAGACAAGACTACAAACCTTACAATAGGGTTTGGTCTTAAATTTTAATTAATACCCAATAATGGGTAAATGCTCTCGACACAATTATTAACAATTAAAAAACAGGAGAAAACAAAATGGAAAACGTAATTAAATATATTACAGGATTCTTTGGCGGGTTAGGTACAATTCTTATGGCAGTTCTTCCAGTAACGATCTTATGGTTCGTATTAACTGGTGGTTCAGTATTTGGAATGGACGTAATTGCAAATCTTACTTCATTAGTGAATGGATTTGGTCAAGGTGGTTTTGCAGGACTAGTAGTATTAGTATTGGTAGCATCATTTTTTATCAAGAAATAGTAGATAAAGGATAAATAGTTAATTAAGCCTGGAGATAATATCTCCGGGCTTTTTTATTTTCCCAAGACTCTGATATTTATAGTAAACGCGGAGATATATTATGTTTCAAGACGAAATATTTGATGGTAAAAGTTTTTCAGATTTATTAAAAGAAATACATACCAATTCAAAAAAGAAGGAAAAACAGATAAATTCATTGATTGCTCAATTGCATCCCTTAGTTAAAAATATAACTGATGCAACTATTCTTGTACCACTGATCAAGGATTATCTTGATGTTGGTATAAAAAATGATGACCAACTAGTAAAGATGGCTAGTATAATACAAAGAGCTATGACTAGAACAGAAGCAGAAGGATCAGATTTTAGTTTATCTGATGATGAAAAGAAACAGTTAATAAACACTGTTAAAGAAGCTTCACAGAAAATAGAATGGGAAGAAGATGCCAAGAGTAAGGTCAAATAAACCAAATAATCCCAATCCACAGGGAGCAAAAAATTCTTCAGCACAGGATATAGTAACTAAAGTTATGGAACCAGCTGAAGTAGTTGACGTTATTATGGATCCGTCACACCCTGCATTTAACGCTGATAGAAGAAGAACTATAGGTGCTGTAATGGCTCGCCCACTTGTTAGGCAATTTAATCAACCTGTCGATAACTTACAATGGTATAATCCAATAAATGCTCATGCATCAGTATACCCATTACTTGGGGAAATTGTTTTATTAATAACTGCTCCTGCAACATCTGCTCAATTAATAAATGAGGGTAAATCTAAATACTACATGTCAGTTGTAAATGTTTGGCACTATGTTAACCACAATGGTTTACCAGCTTCAAGTTATGATATAAACGCCCCTGATGGAGATAAGGCTAAAAATTACAGAGGTTTTACTGGTAATTCTAAAGGAGGAGCAGATGATATTCCTTTTGGAGAAACCTTTATAGAAAAACCAATTGCTAGAGTTTTTCCATATGAAGGAGATATCATATATGAAGGTAGATGGGGTCAAAGCTTAAGATTTGGTAGTACGGTTTCTACTCCAGCAACACCTAACGATTGGTCTTCAGCTGGAGATGATGGTGATCCAATAACTATAATATCTAATGGTCACGCATCTGAAGGATCATATCACATTGAAAATATAAACGAAGATTCAAGTGGAATATTTTTATGTAGTTCACAAAAATTACCTATAGATATAGCTTCAACAAACTTTGATTCTTATGCAGCCGCAGGAATTGGAGCAACTGCTGCAAATAGAGAAGCAATTGCAGGACCAGATTCTCCAGAAACTCCAACTGGCGGGGCATCTAGTCCAGGTGGAAATGCAGATGCAAAGGCTGCTTCAGGTGGAGGTGGAGCAGAAAATGGTCCTGATCCAGAACCAGAAAAAGTAACAGAGGTACCACCAGATGCAGATATTGTTGAAGCTGTTGAGGAACTGGAGGAAATTGGACCATTTGATGCATATAGAAGAGGAAAGCTTACTGAATCAATAATGTGTGTTGTTGTTGATGGCAAAATAGTAAACAAAGCCTTTGCAGATAAAATACTAACTGTAAAACAAGCTGCATCAAAGGATGGTGTAAATATAAAATTAAATAGTGGATTTAGGCCAATGGAAGCCCAATCAGGTGCTGGTTGGTCGACATCAGGACAGCGAACCCTTAGGCGACAAAATGCAAGTACAGCTGTTGGTGGTAAAAAGTCTGGATTAAAAACTCCTGCTGGTACTTACGACGATGGTTTTGCCGCACAATCTAGGCAAACTGGATATTTTAAACCATTAACTGCAGGACCTGGATATTCAAACCATCAAAATGGTAAAGCCTTTGACATATCAACAGGAATGGGCAAAAGTCAGAGCCCATATATAGTAACAACAAAAACATGGAGGTGGCTAGTTGCAAATATGCACCAATATGGATTTATTAGAGCAGTTTCTAAAGAGAGATGGCATTGGGAATACCATCCTGGAGCAGGAATGTTTTCAAAAGTACCTAGAGACCATGGAACATGGGATAATTTAGTATAGGAGAAAAGTTATGGCATTAATACCACCAAGTGTATATGAAGGACAACAAGTAGTTATAAATTCTGATAGACTACTATTTAACGCAAGAACAGACTCAATATTATTAATATCTGACGAAAGTGTAGGAATATCAACAAATGGTACCTTCAATGTTGACTCATCAGATATAACTGTAATAAATAGTCCAGAAATATATTTAGGTCTAGATGCAGTTGAACCTGTTGTTTTAGGCGATACTTTGTTGGGATTATTGGAAGAACTATGTGATGCACTTGCTGCAGAAACTCACCCAACGCCGGTTGGACCGTCTGGTCCCCCAATAAACGTAGCTGATTATTCATCAATTAAAAGTAGACTCTCAACGTTTTTGAGTCCACAAAATTTCACATTATAATATTATGCCATTTATAGCCCCCGCATTTCAATCAGCTCTATCAGGAATAGAAGCAAATCACCCAGGAAACGCAGTTGCTTTTGCAAATGCCTGGGCCGATGCATTTTTTATAGGTTTCGGTAACCCAATACCGCCATCAACAACTGGCCAAGCTGCAAAATCTGCAGCATTTGGTATATTTTTAGGTGCATATGAACAGTTTAACCCTGCTGATGCACCACAGGGGTTAAATATAATGAAATCAGCCGTAACCGCATTTGCAGCAACGCTAGCTTTAGGAATGTTACCCGCATTTGCAGCTGTCCCTCCATCTTCTCCATATCCTGGATGGGAACAGTTTGCTTCACCAATAAGTAACTCAAGTAACGCTGGTACCATGCCTGGATTAATAACTGCAGCAACTGTCCCCTGGTTTATGACTGGAATAGCCGTTAATACTGTGTCAGGAGTTACAATTCCCTGGGCATAACAATTAACCCATTGGTTTGATATTTATATACGGAAACAAAAGATAAGAGAAAAAATATGAAAAAATCTGATTTAGTTAGGATAATTAGAGAGGTAGTTAAGCGAGAAGTAAGATCTGCATTAAATGAGCAATTTGGCGCAAAAAAGCATATAAAACAAAGGCCAATTACTAAAAAAGAATCTGTTGAACAATTTAGTAGTGATCCAGTATTAAACGAAGTATTGCAACAAACTGCTGGTGAATGGGCTACAATGGGTAACAGAGAACTAAACTCTACAGATGCTATGGCTGGAAAGGCCGGTTTAGCATCTATGATGGGATTAGAATCACCCGAACAAGCATTTGGCCAACCAACTATTCAACAAATGCTACCAACAGATAGAAAACATGTGGATGTTAATCCAGAATTAGAACATGCATTGACTAAGGACTATTCTAAATTAATGAAGGCAATAGACAAGAAAAAACAAAATAAATAATGGCCTCACCAATCTCCATAGACTCATCACAAGAAGAACGGTTAACTCTTGGACCTGTTGCTCGTGATGATGGTGGTGGTACATTTATAATTGACGGTAATATAGTTCAAGCTAGGCCAAAAGGTTGGAAAGGTAGTAGGGCCAGGAGAGTTTTAACACAACAACCTTTAGATTTTCTACCTGACACAGCAATAGGATTAAAATTACCATTTAACGACGATAATGGTAGGTTATTTGGTTTAAATTATTTATCTATGGACCAAACAATGGATAATCTTAAAAATCTATTGTTAACTCGAAAAGGTGAACGAGTAATGCATCCAAAATTTGGTACAAGATTGCAAGAGGCTCTATTTGAACCAAACAATGAAAAGCTACATAGTTATGTACATACTGAGGTAGAAAAGGCAATTACTTACTGGCTACCATATATATTATTACAAGATGTTAAAGTAGGTATACCAACAACCCCTGGATCAAGTAACTCATTTCTAGATCCCATGCATGGTATACAAGTAACGGTAAGTTTTAGTTTAAAAAATAATAGAATAGATACACGAACAATTGTACTAGAGATAAAAGCGGATTAAGATGGGAATACAAACAACAAAATCAGACTTAAAATACTTGAATAAAGATTTTTCCCAATTTAGAGAAAAATTAATAAACTATTCAAAAACATATTTTCCAGATACATTTAATGACTTTAACGAATCTTCTCCGGGGATGATGTTTATAGAAATGGCATCATATGTAGGAGATGTTTTATCTTATTATGTGGATAATCAATTAAGGGAAAGTTTGATAACTGAAGCAACTGAAAAATCTAATATTATTTCAATTGCTAAAGGTATGGGATATAAGCCAAAACCGTCTGTATCGTCTTTTTCAACATTGGATGTCTATATATTATTACCAGCAGTCGGTACAGGTACTACTTCAGAACCTGACTGGGCATATGCCCCTGTTGTAGATTCCGGACTACAAGCAGCAGCAAAATCTTCTGGAAATATAGGATTCTTTTCACTAGCTCCAATTGATTTTAGATTTTCTAGTTCAATGGATCCAACAGAAGTATCGGTTTATAAGATAGACGGATCAGGAAACCCTGAATCATTTTTATTAAAAAAACAAGTCGATGTTCAAAGTGGTAAAGAAAAACAGTCAAAATTTGGTTTTGACTCACCTAAAAAATACGATAAAATATTACTTTCTGATCCTAACGTAATACAGGTATTGGATGTTAGAGACTCAGACGAAAATAAATGGTATGAGGTAGATTATTTAGCTCAAAATACAATATACGAAGAAGTAAAAAACACAGCATTAATAGACCCTGAATTAGCACAGTTTAACGAACAAACACCATACCTATTAAAACTGCGCAAAACATCTAGAAGATTTACAGTAAACGTTTTAGCTGATATGTCATCGGAATTACAATTTGGAGCAGGAAATTCTTCTGCTGCCGACGAACTAATAGTTCCTAATCCTGAAAACGTTGGTATGGCTATTCCATATGGAAATACTTCTGTAATGGATAATGCATGGGATCCATCAAATACAATGTTTACTAGGGCATATGGAAAAGCACCATCAAACACAACTTTAACTGTAACATATTTAGTAGGTGGAGGAATAGAATCTAATGTTAAAGCTGGAACAATTACTGATTTAACAAGGGTTTCTTTTAGTTTAGATGGTGACGGCCTTTCCTCATCAACTATTGGATTTGTACAAAAATCAATAGCAATAAATAATCCAGAACCAGCTACTGGTGGAAAGTCTGAAGAAACTATAGAAGAAATTAGACAAAACGCCCTTGGAAATTTTGCAGCACAATCAAGAGCCGTTACCCGCGAAGACTATATAGCTAGGGTTTACTCTATTCCAGCAAGGTTTGGAAATGTTGCAAAATGTTTTATTATCCAAGACGAACAAGTTAACCCTAAATCTGGTGCATCTATATCTAATCCTCTTGCATTAAACATGTATGTTTTAGCTTTTAATGCTAATAAACAATTAACAAATGCAAATTTAGTAACAAAGGAAAATCTAAGAAACTATTTGAGTAGGTTTAGAATATTAACAGACGCCGTAAATATAAAAAATGGGTTTATTATAAACCTAGGCATTGACTTTTCAATAGTTCCTTTGCCTGGATATCAAGGTGCAAACGTATTAATTAAGTGTATTACCAAATTAAAAGAAATATTTAATATTGATAAGTGGCAATTTAATGAGCCAATAATGCTAGGAAATATAGCAACTGAACTAGATAAAATTGAAGGCGTACAAACGGTTATTGATTTAGACGTACATTGTAAATTTGACAAAGATGCAGGATACTCTGGAAATTACTATGATATAAGGACAGCAACGAAAAATAAAATAATATATCCATCTCAAGATCCTGCAATATTTGAAGTTAAATATCCTGATAGTGATATTAGAGGAAAAATAGTAGCTCTTTAGAGGAGAAATAATATATGAGATATTCAATAACAGCTAAAAAAGATGCAACCATTTATGAAAGATCTGGTAGTATGAATACTGGAATAGATGAAATCTTAGAGATTTCTAAGGTGGTAAGCGCATCTGATTCAACTAATATATATAATTCTAGAGCATTGATAAAATTTGATTTATCAAAAATATCTGGATCAATAGTTGCTGGAAATATTCCTTCAGCATCCCAAGTGGGTGCTCCTAAATATTTCCTTAAATTATATACAAACAATGCACACAACTTAGAATACAAATACGGTATAGAAACTTTTCCAATATCTGAATCCTGGAATATGGGAACGGGTAGAACAATGGATACAAAGGTTCTTCCTGGTGGAGTACTTGGTTTTGAAGAAGAAGGTGTAAGTTGGGAATATAAAGACGGTAGATTTTATTTTGGATCAAAATGGGCAACAAATCCACCTTACGAAAATGCAACAACTGGATCATATTCAACTCTACCTGGAGGATCAACCTGGTATAATGGACCAGGATATATATCATCTCAATCATTTGACTATGAGGCAACTGATCTAAATATTAATGTAACTACAATTGTTAATAAATGGTTAGACAAAACAATACCGAATGAAGGATTTGTTATAATGCGTAGTGGTTCAAATCAAGGCCCAACTATTGATGAAGAAAAAAATGGTATACCATACGGATCACTAAAGTTCTTTTCAACCGATACACATACAGTATACCAGCCAAGATTAATTGTTGCATGGAATGACCAAACAATAAGTGGTGATACAGGTATATCAGAAATAGCTATTGGTGACGATAACATAGTTGATATTTATAATAGAGGTTCTTATAAAATATCTGATAGATCACGTGTAGATATTATAGCTAGACCTAAATTTCCTATTAAAACATACTCAACACAATCCGAGGCTTTAACCAAATATAAATTACCAACATATTCTTATTGGTCTGTTAAAGATATGATAACAGAGGAAACGGTAATACCATTTGACAGTCAATCTACTTGGATTAGTCGTGATTCTAATGGAAGCTACTTTAATTTATGGATGGACCAATTTTATGAAGAAAGAAGATATAAGTTTATATTTAAGTCTGTAACAGGTAACTATAATTACCCAACTACAGAAATAGTCTATGATAATGATATGACATTTAAAGTTGTGAGATAAGGATATGGCGGCTCGTAAAAAAGGATATATTATAAGGCGATCTAGTACTCGACCCATAAGTAAAAAAAGAATTACAGACTCTAAACCATTTAGAAGTAAAAAACCTGTTTTTCCAAGAAAACCAATACTTACAAGGATACATAATAAAGCGCCACAAAAAAGTATACGTAAAATACCTGGTATAGATGATAGATTTGAAGCATTTGATAATGAATTAACACCTTTTGCTAGGGCATGCCAAATAGAGGCAGAAAAAACTGAAAAATCTCCATATATAATGCGGGATGATTTGGATTATTCTTTAGGATCATTCTCAGTAGTATCCGCAGACAAAAACAGAATAGCCTCAGACGAGGGATCAGATGAAGGTTTAAATATTGTACCAACAGAAAAGGTTGTTAGAAATTCAAAGGGAATAATAATTTCAACGGAGGATAGTGAAGATGACGGTGAATCATACGTTATTGCTTCAACAAAATATTTGTTTGAGGCATTAGATTATGAACGAGCAATAGACACAGAATTTTCTGAATTAGCTGTTTCCCCATCTCAAATGGCCGGCCCAAATAAGGCTCCTATAATAATAGATTTACAATGTTACCCTGGTCATGGTTTACTTGATGGTTCACGTAGTAATGGTTGGCACATTCAATCCCTAATTGATATTGGAGAACCAAGCTATCAAACAGAGGCAAATAATAACGTTGTGTTATTCTGTGATGCATATAGTTTTATAGATAACGATGGAAACAGACACAACGAAGACCTAACCTTTACTTGGAGATTTACAGCAGACGGTATGGGATCAGCAATTAATGCTGTTGTTGGAGACGGTGGACCAGTATTAAGATTGATGAATGTACAACAGCAACAACGTGGTAGATATAGTTGTGAAATATCAAATGAAAAAGGAACAGCTTCAACTAGAGCAGTATATGTTAATCCTATTGGTGGAATATTGGTTGAGTTAGACGATAATGGATTACCAACTGGTAATCATGTTAGAGACGAAAATCACGACAGCAACTTTACACAGTTTGATAGTTATTGGGATTATGATCCAGTAGGAGTACGTTGGTATCTTGCAGAATGGAATGGTAGTCAATGGATAGAGGGTACAGAGGAAAAAGCAGTTAAAAACTCTCCAGTATCTGGCCAATATTTTGCAACAGATGCTCCAAAAACAATATTAGATAAAGATAGCCCAGAAAAATTAGCTGCTGAATATGCTGCTTCATGGATAAAGGACTCACAGGGCAAATGGAAATTTAAGAAATAATGGCAAATAGAATAGAAATATACGATCCAAATGATATTAAGCTTATTAAAAGTAGGCCAACGTTTACAAACTTTGGTTCAATAGGTGAAGCTGATTATGTAGAATTACATGTTTTAAGTGGCGACAACGTATTAGAAAGTAGTTATGATGTAGAAGGATGGTCGTCAGATCAAAAAGATACAAACAATTCATCTCCATCGGTATTATTAAATATACATGAAGACATACGTAATCTTGGATATCGTTCTGGTAAGTTTAATGTAATATATAATTTCTTTAGAAAAATAGTTGGTGATAATATTAACTCATTAATTATTGATGAAATATCTAAAACTAGAAAAGAATTACGTATTAGATTAAAGGATCCTGGAAATATGCCTCTTGCTGCAGAATTTCTAGAATGGGCAAATAGAGAAGGTGACGATAATAGAATAGATATTGAGGTTGATTTCTTTAGTGAAGTCACCCTTAACTTTGGTGAAAACGTAACGGCATTAGCAGTTAACTGGGTTGTTGACTATCAACTTTGGCCAGAATATCCGTATTCAGTTGTTGTTAAATTATATGAACCATTACCAGAAGAAATTGAGGCAAAAGACGAGCTCTGGATAGTAAAATCGGTTATTGATTCGGTTATAGAAGAATTAGATGTACAATATTCTCCACCTATACCACAACCAAACCAAATGGCGCCTCCAAATTTTACAATACCAACAAAATATGATACAGCTTCTCCAACTTCTCCAAAATCATTAGCGGATCTATTAGATGCCCCTGATGAAACTAAAAATAAACTATTAAATAAGTTTTTTAGTGGTAGTATTGGTGATGTAGATATTAACTTTGATTTCAATATAAAGGGTACAGACCTATCAAACATAGTACATTTTGGTAAGGCTACTGATAGATTAGAAAACTTTAAATATAAGCTACAACAGATAGAATTCTACGACAAATCAATATTGAATTTAGCTTCTGCAGGAGCCTCTGGTTCATATCAATTTACCCAAAACGTATCAAAGTTTAAAATACAAAAGTCATCTATAATTGCTGGCTTTGACGATATTGAAAACCAATTATATTATCATTCATCTTCATATGAAGGAACAAGCTCTTATGGTGATTATTGGAACTTTTCCTGGCCAAAAGATACGTCTGTTGAACCTTATAGATTAGCACCAACAACATCTTCATTAGCAAAATCATGGTTAGGACAAATAACTGATCCAGGAGCAGACTTTTATAATCAAGGAGCAATGGGCTCAGCATCTGCATATGATATGTTTAATGACAACTCTCTTGAGCGACTTATCCCAGCCCATGTTCTTAGAGATGAAAATAATAATGAGTATTCTAGGTTTGTTAATATGATAGCTCAACATTTTGACTATATATATTTTTATATACGATCACTGTTGGATATACATACTAGAGACAATGGATTATACGAAGGGCTATCAAAAGACTTAATTAGACCGGTATTAGAATCTCTTGGTTGGTACCCACATCAAGGCTTCGACTTTGATGACTTGTGGACATATAACTTGGGAACAGACGTATCTGGTAGTTTCGGTTCATCCGCGATAAACCATACTGCTAATTTTACTCAATCTGTAACCTTTGCAAATAATAGCCAAGCTAGTCAATCCTTTTCAAGAGAAAACATATCAAAGGAACTTTGGAAAAGAATATTAAATAATTTACCTGGTGTAATGAAGTCGAAGGGATCTGAAAAATCTATTCGTTCTGTAATTAATATGTATGGTTTACCTTCAACATTATTAAAGATTTATGAGTACGGTGGCCCTCAGGTTAACCCAAATAGGAAATCGAAGGTAATATATGATAGGTTTGCATATTCACTAAAAAGTAGCCCTAATGACTACGTTCAAGGTAATTGGTCTCCAGCATCAGCTTCTGTTGGTCCCGTTAGATATCCTGATACTGTTGAAATGAGGTTTAAAATACCGGATATATCTAGAAATAAAACACCGATGGTTTTATGGAATACATATAGTGGTAGTGTATCTATATGGCTTGAACCAACATCATCAAAACCAACCGACGGTCTTTCAAATACATCAACAAACTTTTTTCAAAAAAATGTTTATGGAAGAGTACATTTCGCCCTTAGATCTGGATCTGGTGCTTCATCAAGAATGATATCGGCCTCTACAGATTATGCACCTATATATGATGGAGATTGGTGGAACATACAGCTATCAAGAAGAGATGCTGCAAAAGACCAAGACCAGTTTGCATTTACAGGTTCAACAAAAATAGCAGACCATGCGGCTCAAGATTTAAGGTATCAATTATATTGTAAAAAGAAATCGGATTTTTCAGTATATGGAAAAATACCATTTAATCTTAGCTCTAGTTTAGATGTATCTGGTTCTCTTGGTGAACGAACGGCGAGTTATAATAGAGCTTGGGGTGGAACAACTGGTGATATTATAAATGAAAATATTACAAGCTCAACCCAACACTATGTTGGTGGAGGAATAGGGACAGAAACTGGAGACGACTTTTTATCTGTTAGTGCTAGTAGTCAAACGTTTTCAGGATCATTACAAGAATTTAGATTATGGCATCATCATTTATCAGAAACAGTATTTGAGGGTAGAGTAAATTCAGCAAGATCTATGGAGGGTAGAACAATGACCGCCTCTTATGACGATAATTTAGTTAGGTGGGCTCTTGGTAACGACTTAAACCAGTATAATGTATCTCATTCAGTACAAATATCATCAAGTCACCCCGCATTATCTAGTAGGTTTGTAAATGGTACGGGAATTACTTTAAATACCCAGGGTACTCTTTATGGCTATAATGATTTAGGTAAAACTGCAGGATATTCTGAAGAAGAGGAAAGAACGTTTACACTAATGCCTAAAGAGGTAGGCTTTTCTCCATACTCTGAAAAAATAAGATTAGAAGATAATACACTTAAGGATTCAGTATTAGCAGTTGACGCTAAATATGAAAAAAGTTCTTTTGATACTAATCCAGTAGACTCAAATAAACTTGGAATATTTTTCTCTCCAATAGATGAAATAGATTTAGACATAGCCCATGAATTTGGACCATATGATCCAGATGATTTAATAGGTGATCCTATGGATTCACATAGACCTAGCTATTTACAGTTGGGTCACGCTAGAGATCATTATTTTAAGAAACACTTTGGTAATCCAAACTTTTCTTCATATATACGACTAATGCAATATTTTGATGATTCTCTATTTAGAACAATACGACAATTATTACCAGCAAGGGCAAATGCACAGGTTGGTTTATTAGTAAAACCCCACAAGCTTGAAAGGCCAAAAGTTTTAGCAAAACCATCAGCTAGCCTACAAGGATATTCAGTGGTTGAAAGATTAGAGTCAGAACCAATTATGGGTAGTATAGGTATAATTGACTCAATGTCCTTTTCAGGATATTCTGCAGGTGAGTTTGGCCAATGGCGATGGAAAGGTAGACAATACCACGCTAATTCCCACTCTGCTTTTGGACCTTCAGGTTCAACGGTAATGAATCACCAAGGTTCTAGAGAGGCTGGCTTTATGCTTGTTCCTTCAACATCAAATGCTGCAATAATGAAAAATAAGTTTAAACCCTTAAATAATAGAGAAGCTGCTCTTGGATTATTAAACACTACTGTCGGTGAAATAGAAGCAGATATGGATTATACTAAATTTGGATATGACCATGTATTAAAGGGTGCAAGATATATACATACTACAGTAGAATTTCCTAAAAAAGAAGGAACCGGTACTGATCCAAATGGTGCAAGGGTTTGGAATGCATATTATGAAAGGGATGCTTGGGGAATGACAATACACACTCCTCCCCATGCACTTCCTAATTTAAGGGCTATTCCTTCAGCAGTAATAAATTATGACGATTTTACTGCTTCTAGGGGTTCTGCTCAGCATCTTGTAACCGATGGATATGTAAAATGGGGATTAAATCGAAAACGAAATGCTGAGGTATATATCCCATTTGTTAGTCAATCTAGGAAATCATTTGATAGAAAAACAAAATTAAACTATTATGCTTCTGCATTTAGTCAGTCAAAAGGGCAAGCAATTCCAGAATCACACATACTATCTAATCTAGTAGTAACATATGGTAGACAATCGATGCAAGGTATAGCTCTACCATCCCACGCATTAACTGAACCTGCACAATACCAAGATTTTAAACAAACACCTATTCAAAACCTTTACTGGCATGGTTGTAAATTAGTAGGCTCTGATTTTAACATGGAATCATCTGATACAACTGATGGTGGTCCTGTTGTTGAATTCCATGAAGTTAGTCCGTATAAATATGTAGTAGCAGAAGACAGTGGAGATGGAAGGGTATTAACTAAAGGAGAAGGTATAGGAGAATCTCCTGTACTAGCAACACGAGCAGTAAGTGTACGTGGAAGTAAATATGTTAGACCTAGTCCAACTAGGGGTACATATGTTAAGCCAGCTGCGCAAGTATTAAGACCAACTAGAAATGTTGGTAGAACAATTGGAGAATCTCCAAGAGGAGGATCTAGAAATCCAGGCCCAAGATCAACTAGGGGTAGTGGAATTAGAATGAATAGGGGTAGAAGTGGTAGAAGTTCAAGAAGGTCTTAAGCTTAATTAGAATAAGTGAACTAATTTTACAGCAAAGATATATTTATATACGAATAAAAATGAATAGAGTAAACAATGGGATATTTAGATAAAACAACAATTACGGTCGATGCAATTCTAACAAAGAAAGGCCGAGAACTTTTAGCAAAAGGTTCTGAATTTTTTAACATAACTCAGTTTGCACTTGCAGATGATGAGATTGATTATAATCTTTGGGATGTTAATCATTCTTTAGGTAGTAATTATTACGGACAAGCTATTGAAGCATTGCCGTTGGTTGAGGCTGTACCAGATGAAACACAGGTATGTAAATATAAGCTTGTAACTTTACCAAAAAATATAGCTCGAATGCCTACTATAACTGTTGTTCCTACCTCATTAACATTAACAACTGGAGGACAATCTGCTTTAATTAGTCCAACAACTGTTAACTTTGCAAATGGAAATTCAACATATGGATATACTGCAATTCTTTCTGATGCAGATGTTTGCTATATTAATGTAGCTCCAGGTGGAGAAATAAGCTCACAATTTAACCCAACAGTTGCTGACTTTGCAGGTGATTCTACTAAGTCTGTTTCAGTTGTTGGACGAAGATTTGAAATTGTTGCAAAACCTCAACCAATTGAATCAAAGACTGCAACTATAACTATTATTGGAAATGAGACTGGTGGAGTTAAAACAGTTACAATAACGGTTAATAAGGAAAACCTTAGTTCTAATGTATTAGAACAAGCAGTATACTAGGAGAAATAAAAAATGGCATCAATAAGATATAACAACAAATTTAATCGTTCTCCAAGGAGAAATCAAGTAGAACGAGTTGGAGCAAAACGAGAAATACCTAGAATAAGACAGGTAAGGCGAAGACCTACAACTCCAATATTACAACCAATATTTAGTAGATTTGGTGGTGGTGATATCGTAGAAAATAATGATGTCGATCAGGTAACAGCTGCTTTATGGTCTAACCAAGACGGGGTACTACAATCATCTGAATATTTTACTTCTTCAATCCAAAGCCAAAGTTCAGGCGAATATTATGCAGATATATATAGAGAAACAGCAACCTCAAACCCAGATAGAGAAGTTCAATTTTCAATAGCATATGGCCACAATAGAGGATCAGGTTCACAAGTACCCCAATATGCTTCTGTAGGTTTTTCTCCTTCAAAGGCCATATATTCCCAGTACTCTAATTTATTATTGGCGCCTGGAGACGATAATTTTACGTTATCAAATAGGTCAGGATCTTTACCTGCAGATTTAGAATCTTTTCACGCAATAAATATTCAAAGAACAAGATTAAAGGAAAAACTTGATCCTGCAAACTGGGAATTACATATTGGTGGACAAGGAGGAACAAATATAAATCACCCAGCAGGAACTTTAAATCCTGCAGGTACCCTTTTTCCACAATATAACGAAAATATAGCTAACACATCATCTAAGATGCACTTAATAGATGATTCATCTGTTTCAGATGGAACAGTTGGTGAAGGTGGTAGTGTATATAAAATTGTAAGTGGTACAATTGCAGATGGTGTACACGGAACAACTCCATATCCAGAATATGGTTTAGTTTATCCTGACAATGGGGTTATGATATTAGACAGCGAAGGTATAAATGGAAGAATAGCTATTTTCCAAAATACTTCTTCGTTTGCATATTGTGCTACCCCAGTAACTATGTCAAATAATAATCCATGGGCAATGTTCCAAGCAATTTCAGGTTCTTCATATTTTGCAGCTAGAAATAAAGAAACTGTTCATGCAACCCATTACTTTGTTAGGGTAAGAAATAACGAATATAATTTTAGTAATAATCCAACTTTTACGTCAGGTTCAAACGGTACATTTACACATGCAAGCTTCTTTAAGAATCCTAAGGCTTATATTACTACTGTTGGAATGTATAACAACAACAATGAACTACTTGCTGTTGCAAAATTAAGCAAACCGTTACTTAAAAGTTTTAATAGAGAGGCTCTGATACGTATTAAATTGGAGTACTAGGTTTGGAGTTATGATTTGTCTATTTTCAAAAAGATTAACCCTGATGATATAAGTATTGTTGACTATAGCGCAAACAAAAATTATACACTCTACTTACAGGACTACTCAGCATCAAAACAAAAATACCGCGAAACTATAAGTGTTTATGGTTATGAGGGACAACACTATCACTCATACTTAAGAGATGCTCAAACTCGTAGAGTATTGCGATCAGGCCACGAGTTTATTTCTGGTAGTTCACTTCCAGGAATGGACAACACAACTAATGGCCTACCAAAGAGAAGTGTACACGATTCAATTAGGCATCTCTATTTCAGCCAAGATTCTATAGGCTGGACACACCACCCAGATAAATCTTTTTGTGTTGAATCAAGCAGAAATGAATTTAGAGAATTAAATAATAATGTTCAAATCATATCTATCCCCCAACAAATGATGGGAGATCAGATATTTGCAGCAAACCCAAATAAATTTTCTATTAAAATATGGAGTGGAAGTGAGGTAGCTGTTGCTGGAGACGTAGAACCAAAAAGATTACGGGACGATGGCTTTGGAAATATATATGATGAAAGTGCTGCAGGATTAAGTGATCCACTTAGTACATTCCACGGTATGACCGGTAGTATTGTTGCCAAGTGGGGATTTAATGAATTTTATCCATATCACGATTATGACCACGCAGCTTCAAACCCCCATCCCCACCATTTTGACGCCTTCCCATATAAATTTAGAGATTTATCTAGGTATGATACCCCTACCCACGGTGCTAGGGTTTTCTTTAATTCTGCAAGTAAACATGGAACAGGAATAAAACTAACAGGCGCTGTTGGAACAGTTGGTGATAGTAACAGGTGGAGTTATGTAACGGCTAAAAATCACGACAATATAGATTTTAGGAAAGACGAAGATTTTGCAATTTCACTTTGGGCCTATTTACCAGAAAAGCAAGCGGATACGACTGGATACCACAATTACATTTTAACAAAAGGAGATGGAGAACATACTGAAAATGGTCCTGGATCAGACCAATATCATAGTAGTAAATATCCATTTGATATAGTTGTATATAATCAAACTGTAAACGTTAAGGAAGCTTTTACTTGGAAGTTTAGTAAGGATATAACTGGTTGTACATATGCTGCAACTACTATGTCAATAAGAAATGATGCAACACATTCATATATAACATCATCTATAAATGTAGATTTAACTGGATCCTATAATGCCGTACACTCATATGATTCAGCATCATATGGTCATTCTGATGGTCAAGAAACCGTTGCAACATCTAATCTTGGTGGACCTCAAAACGCATCAGCATCCTTTTTTATAGGAACAACTGCAGATAATACTGTAGAGTTTAGATTAACTGGATCAATATCAAACAACATCACTTCATCCATATCACTAACAATACAATCACCACATCAAGGTACCGTTTCTGACGGTACAAGTTCATATGTGAGACTTCAGTCATATGACGGAACAATTAAAAGATATATAATATCTGAATCACACACTACAGGAACAGCAACTCAATCTAACCATGTACAAGTAGGATGGAAAAACAATGATGCGGGTCAAACTCAAGAATTACATGACGCAATAGTTGGTTCTACTGGACATACTCTTCAACGTTTTTCATGTTCTATTGATGATGCTGATGCTACACAATTAAGTATTTTTAATACAGTGGCTGGTGTCAATGGAAATAATTCCGTTAATACATCATCTAATCTTTTACCTAATAACCAACAGCATCCGGTGGTAAATAGTATTATCACAAATAATAAACCAAATTTCAATGGCGGATCAGATGCAAGTTTAGAAATATTAGCAAACAATTCAAATACGATCTTTATACACACAGCTTCATCCGCACCAATAGGTGTAGACGGTACAACTGGTGGAACAAATAGGGCAAACTTTACAAAGCTAATTGTTAAGCATATAAATAATAGTAGTTCTCTAACGCAGTATCAGGCAAAATTTGGTGCAATATCTGCATCATATGACCCTGGAAACACAGCTACCCAAGGAAGTAAACTTATTTTACATTCAATGCGTTCTCAATCTGTATTAACATATCCATACCCTTCACTTTACGGAGAAGGACAAGGTGGTAATAGATTTAGCTTTAATAATGTAACGGCGGCATCATCTACAACTACATTGTATGGTACAGCTGCTTCGTTTTCAGGTGGAACTGGTGGAGGTGGACCCCATGGTTCTACTTGTCCAAGTGAATCCCAAGTACTTACTGTAAAAGATAAACAAGGCACAACAGTAAACTTTTACTATACAACTGCATCTATTGCCCATACGCAATTAACCTATCCAACGATTAGTTTACATGGTGGCATAACTGCTTCTGCTTTACTTATTGCAAGTGCATCTGCTAATGTAATAAACAAATCTGTTGAATTTGCATGGACATCATCTGAAAATACTTTTCCTTTATTAATTAGTGCAAGTTATACATTAGACACTGGTTCATCAGTTGCTGGAGTATATGGTGCAAATTTAGTATTAACAAGTTCTATTGCTGGTCATAACCAAAGAGATGCAATAGATGTATTAGGCAGAATGGCAAGTGTGACTGCTGCTGATGATAATATAAATACAAACACTGGAAATATATTTGCAAACCAAGGAGAAAATTTTTCAAACCAACTTACTGGATCAATTGGACCAGAATATTATTCAGATAATTTTACACAAAGTTGGTTTGTTCTAACAACAAGAGGACCAGATTTTGCAGGACCAACACAACCATATACTGACGAAACTGGAAGTTATGAAAGACATTTATTTTGGTTTTCTAGAAGTGGCTCATATTCTGAAGTTCCTAAATTAGGTTCATTTACAACACAAAGTGGAACTATGATAGACTTATCACAAACACAGTCTAGAAACTATGGTGCAGGTATGTATGCACCACATAGTAAATCCATCACATTCATGTCTGGTGCATATGACTATTTAAGAATAACGTCTATGTCGATGGTAGCAGTAGACCACCATCCTTCATTTAGTCTTTCTGGTAGTGGTGATCCTAATGCAGGCATTACAAACCAAATAAACGGTACTCACAATTATTCTGCTTTTACAACTAATATTAATCCCCCAGGATTTGCTTCGTCGAACATAGTAGATAGAAAACTTAATTGGGCAAGTTCAAGTTGGTATGTTCAACCAAACTCTGAATCTGTTGTTCATACTACAAATGGATTTTTCAAAGCATTTTCCCATAACCACGGTAATCCTCCATCAATGTTAAGTGGGAGTCAGTTTAATTATGTTATTGGTCCATTGTTTAGTAGTTCTGTTATTCCAACTGTTGGTTGGGATACTGTAACAACTGGAAAAGCAATTGAAATGGTTCAAACTGACGGTGTTATTGGGGAATCCGGCCAAATATTAGCTAGAAGAAATGACGGAAACCAGCAATACGCAGTTTCTTCTTCTACACTTGTTACCGGTAGTTGGTTTCACATCTTATATCAAAAATCTAGCTCAACAACTGATTCACAGATTCAATTATATATAAACGGTGTATGTGAATGTTCTAGAAGCCAAGTTGATGTTGGTAATCCTCAAAATACTTCTGATTATTATATAGGTATAGCATCAAGGCTAACAACGTCAAGAAAATTTATAACTGCTAATGATGGTGCATATATAGTCAACCCAAATACTGGTAACCCTGCAAGAGAGCAAGTTAGGCAGTTTATGCAACCTGTATCTGGTGAATTTGACGAGTTTCAAATACACGATAAAGCTTTAGAACAAGATGAAATAGATTTCTTATATCGTTTACCAAATGGTACACCATATGTTGGTAATGCATTTTATGAACACGGTATAATAGCAATAACCCATCCATCTGGTGGATATGAAAATATAGCAAAACATTGTACTCTTTCATTTAAAAATACACATGTAATTACTGAAAATGAATATTCATTAAATGTTAAACGTGGTGAATATAACTTTACTATGAACCCATCAATTATAGAAAAAACTGCAACTGGGTCTAGGGAAAGAAAAATTGCACCATATGTATCAGAAACAGATTGGCATCCATATATAACAACTGTCGGATTATATAACGAAGAAGGTCAATTATTAGTGGTTGGAAAACTATCTAAAGCACTTAAAAAAGACAAAGGCTTTGATACCACATTAGTCGTACAATTTGACACATAAGAGAAAATAATGGCAAGAAAAAAATCTAACGCCCGTGCAAATGCTATAAAACACGGATATAGATCAGGTTTTGAACACAAGGTTTCTGAAAAACTAACGGAATCTAAAATTAAATTTGGTTATGAGGTAACACAAATACAATATGTTAAACCACAAACTAATCACAAATATACTGTTGACTTTACATTACCAAATGGTATTCTTATCGAGACAAAGGGTCGATGGGTTTTAGAAGATAGAAAAAAACATCTACTAATAAAAAACCAACACCCAGAATTAGATATTAGATTGGTTTTTCAAAACCCCAAAGGTAAAATAAGAAAGGGCAGTAAAACTACTTATGCTGATTTTTGTATTAAGCATGATATTTTATGGGCAGATAAAGAAATTCCATTATCTTGGATAGGTGAAAAAAGTCACTAAACATTTTTTTAATTGAAATATTTTTCTTATATTAAACTATGAATAAGTTAAGGTTAGTCCAATTATTGGAGTCAGTGTTGTCTAAAGGTGATTTCAATCAGCAAAGTAATGAGATAACATTTAACTGTCCATTTTGTAAACATACCCATAAAAAGAAATTAAACATAAATTTAATTACTGAAAAGTGGCATTGCTGGGTTTGTGGGGCTGGTGGCCACAAGGTTTTTGGGCTATTTAAGCGATTAAGGGTAGAACAAAGATTTTTTAATATTTTGTCAAAAATAACGGGTAATAGTCCTTCAACTGTAAAATATGATAAAGAATATGAGGTTGTGTTATTACCACCTGAGTTTAAACCATTATCAGAATCAAGTATAAAAAACCCAGAAGCAAAGAATGCTCTATCATACTTAATTGGTAGGGGATTAACTGTTCAAGATATACTAAAGTATAATATAGGCTATTGTGGATCAGGAAAATATAATGGTATGATTATTATTCCAAGCTATGATGAGGATGGAACATTAAACTTCTTTACGGGTAGAAGTTATTATAATGTAAGGTTTAAACACTTAAATCCAACTGTTTCTAAAGATATAATTGGTTTTGATTTGTTCATAAACTGGAAACTTCCCATAACAATAGTTGAAGGGGCATTTGACGCAATAGCCGTAAAGAGAAATGCAATACCTTTATTTGGAAAACAAATATTGGATAAGTTAAAGATAAAAATATTAGAAAAAGGTGTTAAACGGGTTAATGTTGTATTAGATAGAGATGCAATGAAAAATGCAATATCTATGGCTGACTATTTTAATTCAAATGGAATATCCGTATATTTTGTTGAACTACCAGAAAAAGATCCATCAGACTTGGGTTTTCTAGAAATAACGAGGTTAATACAGGGAGTAGAAAAATTAACCCCACAAAAATTATTAGAGTATAAAATAAATGCATATTGATATAGGTTTTAAAACTGTAGAAAAAATATTACACGTCGCAGACGTACATATTAGAAACTACAAAAGACATAAAGAATATAAACAGGTATTTAGAAAACTATACAAAGAAGCAAAACAGCTTCCAAAGAATAGTTTAATATATGTCGCTGGAGATATTGTACATACAAAAACTGATATTAGTCCAGAACTAGTACAAATAGTTAGTGAATTCCTAAATAAACTTGCAAACATTAGACCTACTGTTGTTATAGCTGGAAATCATGACGCAAACCTAAACAACCCGTCTAGATTGGATGCTTTGAGTCCTATAATAGATAACTTAGCCAATCCAAATCTACATTACCTACGGGATAGTGGAATATATAGGATAGCAGACGTTGACTTTGTTGTATACTCAATTTTAGATAACCCAGATAAATGGCCATCAGCAAAAGATTCAGACTCTAAAAATAGAATAGGATTATTTCACGGTGCAGTAAATAATTCCAAGACAGACGCGGGATATACTGTTAGAGATGAAAATCTACCATTAAAGACCTTTGATGGTTGCCACATGGTTATGTTGGGTGATATTCACAAGTTTCAATACCTAAATAAAGGAGAAACTATTGCATATGCAGGATCACTTATTCAACAAAACTTTGGGGAAACCTTTGAAAACCATGGGTATGTTATATGGGATATTAAATCAAGAAAATCGGAATTTTTTAATATACATAACGATTACGGCTATTACACTTTAAGGGTAAAAGACGGTGTACTTCCAAATATAGATAATATACCTAAAAATCCAAGATTAAGGTTCATAACCGAAAATACTACAAATGCGCAGGTAAAAGAATTGTTAATTGATATTAGAAAAAAATGTAATGTTTATGACTATGTTGCTATAAAGGGAGACAAACTATCTAATTTATCTAACAATTCTAGAGGAAGCATAGCTATAACAAAGGATATCAGAGATGCAGAATACCAGAACAAGCTAATAAAGGAACACTTAGAAAGAAACTTTCCAATAGTAGATGAATCAATTCTAAAACGAGTTGGAAACATAAATAGAGACCTAAATAAACTATTACCAGACGTTGAAATTGGTAGAAATATTAATTGGAAGCCTAAGGTTTTTGAATTTTCTAACATGTTTAGTTATGGTGAAAATAATGTTATAGATTTTAATACTATGAAGGGTGCAATAGGTATTTTTGCCCCTAATCATGCTGGTAAATCTGCGATTTTAGACGCATTGGCCTTTTGTATTTTTGATAAATGTTCTAGGACAAAGATGGCAGCCGCTGTAATAAATAATAAAAAAAATAATTTTAGTTGTAAGCTAAATTTTGAAATTGATGGTGTTGACTATTTTATAGAAAGAAAGGGTAAACGAAAAAACGATGGAGGAGCTCGAGTTGATGTAGATTTTTGGATGATTGGAGAAGATGGAAACCCAATATCTTTAAATGGAGACCAGCGTGTATATACAAATAAAAATATACGAGGATATCTTGGAAACTATGATGATTTCGCATTAACTGCCCTATCAGTACAAAACAATAATACTGGCTTTATAGATAAAACCCAAACAGAGAAAAAAGATTTACTTGCTCAATTTTTAGATATAAGTGTATTTGAAGAACTATATCACTACGCAAACGAAGAAATAAAAGATGTACAGGTATTATTAAAAGATTTTAAAAATACTGATTTTTCTCAAAAACTTCATGATGAAACTATACTAAAAGATGAATTACAGCTTAAATATTCAACTGTAGAAACGCAGCGATCAGAATTAGTGAAAAGTGAAAAAGCTGCAAATAAAAAGATTATAGAATATACGTCTAAAATAATACAATTAGACCCTGAAGTACCTGGGTGCGTAGAAACACTAGAATCTGATGCCAAACAGTTGATTATAAACTTATCAACTGAAAAATCAAAATTAGAAAAATATGAAAAATATACTGAAGAAAATAAGTCTGAGTTCTATCAGTTAGCTAAAATATTAAAAACATATAACAGAAAAACCTTAGAGTTGGATTATACTAGAAATGACCAAGTAGAAAAACTACTGCAAAAACTAAATCATGAAATAGAAATGATGAAAGTAAAGGTTAAAAATAAGCTTGATACTGTTAATCAACTCCACGCACATGAGTATGATCCAGATTGTGAATATTGTTCTGATAATTCTTTTGTAAAAAATGCTGAAGCAGCTAGGCAAGAATTGCCTAAGTTAAAGCTAGAAACAGAAAAATTACTAGAAACAAAATCAAACCTCGAACTAGAGTTATCTAGCCTAAAACAATCAGTTATAAAATCAAATGAACTAAAAGATTTAGATTCAAAGATTTCCCTAATAAGACAATATCAATCAGAAATAAAGGTAAAAACAGTAACTAGAAAATCTAATATAAATAGTAAAGAAGTCCTACAGAAATCAATAAACTTGTCAATTGATAAATATTATGAAAATAAAAGATCTATTGTTTCTAATATTAAGATAAATGAAAAAATAATTAAAAAAGATTTAGAATTAGAATCAATAACAGACAATCTGTCGATTATAAATTCTAAGTTACAAACTTCATATAGTAATATTAGTGTTTGCCAAAAAACAATAGAAACAATATTGGAATCAATAGAACGAGCACATGACCTAGAAGAAAGACTAAAGGCTTATGAGTACTATTTAAACGCAATACAGAGAGACGGTGTACCATATGAATTAATATCTGAAATATTACCGTACGTTGAAGAAGAAGTTAACATAATCTTGTCTCAAATAACTGATTTTTCAATATCATTTGAAACGGATGGTAGAAATATTAATACATTTATTGTATACGGAAATGACGAAAAGTGGGCCCTAGAAATGACTTCTGGGATGGAAAAATTTGTAAGTTCATTGGCAATTAGAGTAGCACTTATAAACGTATCTAATTTACCAAGACCTAACTTTTTAGCAATAGACGAGGGATTCGGTAACCTAGACTCAGGAAACTTAAATTCTATATTTTCACTATTTGATTATTTAAAACTAAGCTTTGATTTCATGGTTGTTATATCACATATAGACTTGATGAAAGACGCAACTGATAATATAATGGAAATCACACAAACGAAAGGTTATAGTCGCGTAGTGTACTAAATAATGCTCTTGGTTGATATTTATATATTGATAACAAATGGAGTTTTAAATGGCAACAATATTACGTTTTGATGAACCACTACGGTTTGAACCCTTTACATACTTAGGATTAGACCAATATGAGGTTTTTATTCACGAAGAAGGCCTTTCGTATAACTATTTTGGTTTTACTAGAATACCTGATGAACTAACAGCTGGAAAAAATCTATTGGCTTTTACCGCTACTGAAAACCTAATGGTTGGTAGTGAAATTGCAATAGAAGTACTAGATGCTATGGGTAATCTAATACCGTGTAGGACTGCCGATTATATTGGTGACGGATTAGAAAGAATTTATTCTATTGAAATAGACGAAAGAGTACCCCAAGGAGACGCAACAATAACGGTTATGGGTGTTGCAAAGGGTAGAGTACAATATGATTCTAGTAAAAATTTAGATATATCAGAAGCTATACCAGATAAATATTATGGTACCTATAACATACGCTGGCAGAAAAGATTACAATGTAATCCTAAGAAAAGAAATTCATCAGATATAATATATTTTGAAAATCCTGATATTGTTGTAGAAGAGGTGTTTAGACCATACCATACTCTCCACTATAACAATTCTTTAACGTCATCATACTCTACATTAGCTGCAAATACATCCTCAACATATACACTATGTTCTACTGGATCAGTTGGTGTACAAAACACATCTGCTAGTATAAAATACGCTGTACAAGGCGGAAAATACTACATATTTGCTGAATCAAATCCAGATTTTGGAGGATTTACAGATGATATGATAGGTGGTACTATATTTTTTCCAAAACCAGTATCCCCATATCCTAGTTCAAATCATAGCCCTTATGGTAATCCAATATTTAATGAATTAGAAGATGGAGATGGTCAAGGAGATTTAGACACAGGATCACAAGAATACAGCCTACAAGGGGCATACAATACATTTATCATAGAAAGACTGTCCCCATTACAAATGAGGGTAAACAGTCCCCACACTACCTTCCAAGGGTTTGGTAGGCAAAATCAAAAGGAAGTACTACATCAATCATTTGATTTAAGTGAATTTAGACTTGACTGGGCTCAAAGTCCTGTTTCATGGAGTAATGACCTAGCAAGTGGTAGTAACGAGTTTTTAACATCGTACGCAAAAATAACATTTGATAAACTAACCCCACTAGCTGGAGATGTTACACGAATAAAAACATATGTACGAAGTGATCAATCAGCAAATGAATTCCAATTACAGGCTGATACTCCTGTAGTTTCTCAGGAAATGTTGATTCAAACCCAGTCAACTGTAACCAGACACCCAGCTGGAGATTTTTCTAAATTTGGTGTAAGTTCTTCAGTAGATGGCACTCAAGGTAGAATATACTGGACGTCCTCTGCTTTCGGTCTACAACCAAATCCTGACCTATCTGTATTTAGAGCAGAAACTGATGCTATATTAAACCCAATAGTAGATTCTCTACAATTAGGTACAGTTTCAACTGCAACAAACTTAACATCATCTAAAAATCATTGGGTAGTTGATTCTACTGTTCCAATGTTAATGCAAAAAGATCAATACTATCAGGTTGAGTTTAAAGCTTACGGTGTAAATGTTGGATCTAGGGTAAATGGTTCTCCAAAATTAGGTGTATATATTGATGGTGAAGCAATGAGTGATTCAACCTTTGGTATAGGTAAACTTATTGGTGAAATATCAGATATAGAAACAAACCAACTTATAGCCTCGGAAGATTACCTAGACAATAATAAATCAAAAGGTGAAAAATTTACATTCCAAGCAGACGCAACTGGTTTTGGATATTTAAGGTTTAAAGTAGACAATGGTCTTTGGTATATAGCTGAAATATCTGTAAAACCATATTTTCAATTTGGATATACCCCTCACCATTTTGAATGTTTTATACCAACCCCTAAAGCAAACGTTAGGGAAATAGATGCACTAGACTTTAGGTTTGAATTCTACAATGGAAACCACAAAAAGGCCTCATATACTTCAGAAATACATAACTTACAATTTGAAAATAGATTTACTTTAGTAGCTACAAATACATATATACAAAGTGCAAGTATAGATAATTTCTTCGCAACAACACCAATTGGAGACAATGACTGGTCAAAAGAAGGACATATAGATGCTACAATGGTCATGGAAATGCCAGAAATGACTGAAAGTATATATCATAGTGGATCAGTTGGGATTGGTAATTTTGCAGCATCAACAGTTAATTATCCTCTTCACTTAAAAAAGGAAAGCCACGAGGGAAATACAACTATTAAAGTTGAATCATACTCGTCATCTATTTTACATTTAGCAGCAAATCAAGGATCAACATATCCAAATAGTAGAAGTGCATATGTATTATTTGATCACGCAAATACACTAACGTCGTCCATAATAGGATACACAGAAATAGAAGACCAAGATCCAGGTGGTGCAACTATGAGTGGTTCAACAAAGGGTAGTTTTACAATACATGAAAGAAATGGTAATGTAATGAGTTTTGGGGTTGGTGGAACATCAAGATTCCATCTAGTATCTGGAAAAAGTGAAGGATTTAGAAATGCAGGATCCCATGGAACCTTTATTGGCCACCAAAATCCTCAGCCAGGCACATTTGATTATGAATTAGACGTTTCTGGTAGTATAGCTGTACGAAGTGGTACTTTATTTTTACCAAATTTACCATTAGATACTTCTCCTCCTATGATAATTGGATTAGATAGTAATAATAAGGCTGTAAAATATAATTATGGTGCACTACTATCAGCCTGGGATGATGACGATTGGCAAGTAAATACTCACTATATAACTCAATCGCGAAATACATCAAATTCAACCGGTAAAACAGTTTGGATAGGCGATGGAAATGTTATAACTAGTGTTACACCAAATTCATATATGTTTCAACTTTCTCAAAGTGGAACTTCTGCAAAAATAAGAATGGAGGGAATTCCTACTTCAATTTCCGGTACTGCAAACACACTAACTAGTCTTATTGGTACATTAGATAGTGGAGACGTATATAAGACAGATGGTGTAGGATCACTTTATCTTTGGAAAGATTTAACAACTTCAATTACCTCTTCAGTTGATGTATTTGTTTCAGGTTCAATAAGTGCTAGTGGAGATATTGTAGCTCGAAGTTATATTGTAGAGTCATACACTTCATCTCAAATGTTTTCTGCTGGTGGTACTCAATTTGGTGATAGTCACGACGACACTCATTCTTTTTCTGGATCTGTAACATCATCGGGTGAAGTAAGTGCAAGTGGAACAGGTTCATTTTCTCACTTGGCTGTCCCAGATATGACATATGGGGTAGACAACAGTGTAGTAATTAAAGATAGTGATGGTGTACTAAGAACATCCGAAATAGACCCAAGGGTTTGGGGTTCATCCCTGGTAAACACTGGTTTATCTGGAGAATCAGGTCAAGTTAGTGTATTTAATGGTGGAACATCAATTGTTGGAAATTCCAATTTTATGTATACAGATGCAAACGGCCTAATCATTAGCAACTCGGTAAGTGCGAGTGGAACCGGTTCATTTCCACAATTAATGGTACCCGATATGTCACCTGGAGTAGACAACAGTGTAGTAATTAAAGACAGTGATGGAGTACTAAGAACAGACGAAATAGACTCAAGGGTTTGGGGATCTACATTAGCTGACTTAACTAATGGTGTAAATAACAGGATAGTTACGGCTACTGATGCAAATTCTTTAAATGGAGAAGCAAACTTTACATTTGATGGTACCAACGTCCAATTAGCTGCATCAGGTAAACATTATTTTAGAAATGGTAATGCTTGGATACATGCACCATCACAGTCACTATTAGAAATGTCCGCTTCTGAAATAGTTATATCCTCAAGTAAAGAAACTTATTTATATGGGCCAAAGGTTTATATACAAGGAGCAAATTCTACTGAAACTTTCTTAGATGTACGAGGTAATATAACAGCTTCAGGTAATATAAGTTCAAGTGGTAATATTTTTGCAAATAAATATCACTCGAATGGTTATAATGTATTACGATATAAAGCAAATCAAGACCGAGTAATACTAGGAAATAAAAATAAAACCACCAATATAACAGGATCATCTCTTACTCTTGGGGATGATAGTGCATTTCACGTAACAGCATCAGGTAATATAAGTGCAAGTGGTCTTTTATATATGAGCGCATCTGAAAATGCAGCCCAAACAACATATAATGTTTTAGTTAGAGACCCAGCAACAGGATTAGTTTATCATACCGGTAGCTACGGTGTAGGTGGAACAGGTGGAGGTGATGGTTCTGATGATGACTGGCATATAGAATCTGCTACAGTATTAACTTCATCTAGGTCTATTAGAGTAACTGGCTCTGTAACAAGTAGTGGAGAAATATTTGCACCAAAGCTATTGATGGGCCCTCCAAGAGACCAAATGACAAAAGGATTTTTTGGTGCAGATGTTAATATAATACAAGGTACGCTTGCTGTAGGGAATTTTGGCACCACTGCAATGGGATCCACTAATATAGGAAATCAAGGTGCACAATCTCTTGCCGTAGGAGCAGGAAATCATATAGGAGGCCTCCGAATGACCGTGACTGGTTTATTGAATTCATCATCAGGACATGCTAGTTTCACTGCTGGTACTGACAATGTAAATTTAGGAGGAGACCAATCTACAATACTTGGTTCATCTAATAGAAATATGTCTGGTAGTGATTATAGTTTTATGGCTGGAAACTCAAATCAAATTTCGTCTAGCTATGCTGCACAAATGCTAATAGGACTTGGCCTAACGGCAAATTCTGGACAAGCAGGATATGTAGTAGTTGGTAGATATAATGATACAACTCATGACACGTCTCCCAGATGTACATTTGAAATAGGAGCAGGAACACATAACGGGGCCAGAGAGTCAGTTCAAAAATGGTATCCGGGTCATAGTAAACTTGGCGGAAAATTAAGTATTGCCGAAAATGTACCTAAATATGCTGCTGCACATGCATTAGATATAAGTTCAGGCGAAGACCACCCAATTAAAGTAACTAACTTCTACAAACCAACAGACGCTGATATGCATTATGTGTGGTGGGACAAAAACACAAAATTAATGCATGCGTCACAGAATTTTAAACATGGCCCTGCAACAAAGAATATCATACAGTTTCCAGCTGGACTTATGGCAGATCCATCGTCTCCAGGATTCCAAATAGTCTCAGGATCGTTTTCAATACTTCTTTCTGGTTCAGTTTCCTCTTCTAATTTTAATTGTTATACTAGTGAATCCTTTGCAATGGTTATACAACCCGATCCCGCAGAAGGTGGATCTGGTTCTTCATTTATGATTACAGGATCAGGTCATTCAGGTATATACTTTACTTCTTCTGGTGAAGAATCACGTATAGGATTTGGTACAACTAATCCAGAAGAAGAAATAGAGTTTAGATCTGATAAGGTTAGATTTAAACAAAAATCATCTGACAGGGGTATTGAAATGAACAGCGAAGGAAACTTCGAATCATTTGCCTTTGATACAGCAGGCGCATCTACAGGAAGTGAAATAATATTAAACTTTGCTAGAGGAACAAGGGATGTACCTGTTAAATTAATACAAGGTGACACACTTGGTTCTATACGTTGGGTACAACAATCAGGGTCTTTAGATCCTAGACTTTCAGGTGAAATGGCAACGATAGCTGCAACTTGTATAAATACAAATGACCAAGGTACAGTTGGTTCACTAGATTTTAACGTAGCAGCCGACCAAGGAGCAGCAGCGTCAGCTAACACAATGTTTTCACTTAATGGTCCTGTTAATTCTGCAACGTTTGGAGATAACACCAATGTTATTGTACCAACTGTTATTGACATAGGTTCCAGCATCCGTCACTATGGTGACAACGACACAAAAATTGTATTTAACAATGATGATATAAATTTTACTGTTGGTGGCGTTAATATGTTAGACTTTATTGAAGGTGATACTGATTCTATAATATTTAATGAAGCAGGAGTAGACGTAAACTTTAGAGTTGAATCAAATGGTGATAGCCAAGCAATATCTATTGATGGTGGTAATAACTCAATTACATTTGGTAATTCTGCAACTACCCACATAACAGCCTCAGGTAATATAAGTTCAAGTGGAAAATTAATAGCTGCAAGTGCACAATTTGGAGAAGCGTCAGTTCACATTGATGGTCCTAGCGGCCACATAACAGCCTCAGGTAATATAAGTGCAAGTGGTGATATTGATACAGATATATACAAGTCAAATGGACAAACTTTTGCTCAATTTGTAGGTGATACATTAAATGTTGGTGGTGGTGTACAAAAACCTGCAATATTTTCTGGAACTACAATAACATTAGGTTCAGTAGCAGGGCAACATGTAACAGCTTCAGGTAATATAAGTGCAAGTGGAAATATAATAGGTGCAGATATATTCTTACCAAGTGGAGGAAAAATATCTTTTGATGATTCATTAAATGGATCTGATCAATTTATAGCAGGTAACGATAATAACATTACCATAGATGGTGATAATATTGTTAAATTAAGAGCAGATCAAACTATTGAATTCCAAGATACAAGTAATAATGCTCAAGTAACTGTAAACCCGAACGCTGGTCACATAACATCCTCTGGTAATATAAGTGCAAGCGGTACAATAACTGCAAATTCATTTGTAGGAGCATTAACTGGAACAGCAACGTTAGCATCTGGATTAACCGGCACCCCAGATATAATTGTAGGTTCGCTAACTGCGACTTCAATAACATCATCAATTGTAACTTCATCAATTATTTACACAGAAGGATCAAATATATTTGGAGATGCAATAGTTGATACACATTTATTCAATGGTCATATAACAGCTTCAGGTGGTATAAGTTCAAGTGGTACTGTAATAGCAAATAAAATGGCTATTGGTACTGGTAATAATAACCCAACTGATGGACAATTGGAAGTACATGGTGCTATACATGTAGAAGGAGTTGGTGGAAGTTCCAATTATTTGAATCTTTCTACAAACGCGTCAAGTAATAATAATACAAAAATACTTGTAAGAGGTAATCAATTACTTATAAAAAATAACGCTGATTTTGGAGTAGGTTCAATAGATTTAGATGGACAAAGAATAAATTTATTAGCCCCAGTAACAGCATCAGGTAATATAAGTTCAAGTGGTACAATAGTAGGTTCAAATTTA
>TARA_R110000851_G_scaffold87648_1_pt1 | contig 43079 bp, 70 predicted proteins | sample TARA_R110000851 | Tara Oceans TARA_R110000851 (sample SAMEA4397627) | marine metagenome | biome: Polar Biome; feature: [DCM] deep chlorophyll maximum layer (ENVO:01000326); material: water (ENVO:00002006), including particulate matter (ENVO:01000060) such as... | depth 17 m
AAAAAACGGATGATTAAGTTCAGGCTTAAACACATCTTCCTTGCTAAACAATGCTTTGTCGTGGCCCAAGTCACGTTCATTTATTACCCTTTTTAAAATGTTCACTACATTTTCGGGTGTATCTTGCTTTAGTTTTACATCAAACTTTAACTCGGTATAGCGTCCCATAATTATATTTTTAGTTGTTAATGAGCCTCACCCCATGATTTTCCATTCGCTGCTTCCGCTGCTATGTTGAATCCTGCTAGTTTAGATGCTAATTCCATGTACTTTGTTACAGCTTCCTCGGTTTGAGTAACCATTCCATCGGTACACGTTACTAGTAATTCATCATGAACTGTCAGTAAGAGTTTAACGTTGTCTTCTAGCTTGTTATTTCGTATCCATCTCTGGAATAGTACCGCAGCAAGTTTAGTGATACTTGCGCCTGCGGCCTGTATGATGAAGTTACCTGCGGCACGTTGAATACCGTTTCGTTCCTCTGGTTTTCCAAGCTTCCACTTGTCAAAGAATCTACTACGTCCGAATACGGATTCATAAATTCTCCCATTGTCCAACACGTAACGTTGTGCTGTCTTCATTAGTTTTGCGATATCTGAAACTCCTGCGAAGAAGTTTTTCAGTAATTCTTTAGCTTCTTCTTCTGAAATCTTTAATAAGAAAGCTAACTTGATATGACTTGCTCCATAAAGGGAACTAAAGGTCAACACTTTCGCTTTAGTCCTCATGTCGCCATGCATTGCACATTTACATTTCTGCTTACTAATAAAATAAGCACAATCAGGTTCAGCGGCAGCTTCCCAACGTCCCCTGTACATGAAATGGGCATTAATACTATGCAAATCCTGTCCTTTCTCAAAAGCATCAATCCATGAGTGTTCTCCTGCCAAGGTTGCTACAATTACTAACTCCATAGAGCCGTAATCCGCACCAACAATTGACCACCCCTTTTCAGGGACAAAACAATTTCTATAAATATCCTTCGATGGGATATTCAAGATGTTTGGACTCGTAGATGATATTCTCCCAGTTGCTAAAATCTGTCTAATTCTTGTTCGATGTTTGCCATCAAGTTCAACCCACTTATCGTAGAAGTCTTTACCAAAACTTTTCAATACGTAGGCTGTCTCATTCCACTTTAAATAGTGTTGAATGATTGGATGCAAATCTTGTTTGTCTTTGAGTATATCCTTGGACGTACTCTCGATGGATAGGTCTATCTCCTGAAAGACTGCTAATCTTTGCGCGGGAGATGCCCAATTTAGTGTAATTGTATTAGCCGGTACATACCAACCTTTTTGAATTAACACCTGCTCATAATTGTCCATTACAAATTTGTCCAAATACTCGGTCGCATCTGCTGTTCCTATTATAAGTAATTTTAATACTGTAAAAACTGTCTTAAATTGATGTGGATAAGCGTGTTCGCTCCATCCTCGTGTGTTAGTCTTTCCTCTTAATTCCGTTGGGAAGTCGGGGTCTTTTTCTTCTAAGAGTTTCTTCAATGCTACTTTAGAGGTTCCTTCAATAGGTTCTCCAAGCATCATTTCCAATATTTCTTTCTTCTTAGCTGTACTTGACCAGATTGGTTTTGGGAAGTACCCTTCCTCACTATACCATTTGTTCTCTAATAATAAAGGTTTGAAATCTCGTATTGCTACTTCATTCAATGAAATAAGTTCTGCATCATAGATAGGTTGTACGTTCTTTGAAATCTCGTACCACTTTTCTTTGTCAATCTTCACTCCATTCATCTCCATGGATGTTACCACCCTGGCGTATTCATTCTCATGCCAATGTGTTTTAAGTAGACCCTTACGATTGGTTCTACCCATAAACTTATCATCAGCACTCATTTCCAAGCGTTGCTGTTCCTTAATCCTACCAAGTAGAATCACATCATAAGCAGCATATTGAATTTGAGCAGTACTCATTGGCTCGTCACCAAATGATGTTTGTAGATTCTTTGAAATATCTACATCGAACCTTCGTGCTAGTGTGCCTGCTAAACCATCGTGCCCTTTCTCTTTGGACAGTCCAGTTGTAAGAACTTGTTCACCCAACATAGTACAGTAAACCTTTTGAGGGTCACAGCCATACTTACGTAAGATTGACAAGTCAAATGTGATGTTGTGTGCTAATACTAACTTCTTCCTAATCTCAGTTGAAAGTTCTTTCCATTGATGAGATGTCAGATAACTAAACTCTATCACCCATGCTGTTGCTCCGTGAATATCCGCAATGGAAATTACTTTAAGCTCCCGCAGAAGGATAGAATCTACTACATTTGTTTCCGTATCTAGTCCGATTGTGTCTAATTGCCTTAACCAGGCCATCCCCTTTTCGAAGGGAGTAAGAGGATACAAGCAATCGCCTGTACCCCCTGTAAAAATTAGTTTTGCACTCATACGTTTAGCCTAATAGACTTCCTGCATTAACACCACCTAATTGTGGTTCAACTCCAACGTCTCCTGCGATTGAGGCTCTTTCAAGGTCTTCTTCGTAAGCATCTCTTCCTTCTGGCTCATGTTCGTAATCCTCATTCTGCATTACTGCATCATTTTCGGTTGTATCGAACGGAACTGATGATGGTGCTTCTTTTGGTGATAATGGTTCTTCTTCATAAATATGTAAAGTTCCACGGTGTCCTCTATTCTCAGCTATAGCTGCCTCTACAACCATGTCCTCATCAGATACTTCCACTTTCGGAGACTCTACTAATGAAGCTTTGGTATCACACACCTCTTTAACTGGTGGTGCACTAGGCATTGCAACTACTACTGACAATTTTACTTCTGTAACCACTACTGGTACTACTGAAGCGTTTGTGTAAGCTACGTGTTCAACGGTTCCTTCTTTAGAACCTTTCACTACTTTCCTTGGGAAAGCATATGTGCCGTCCGGAGACTGCATAGCTAACTCATGGTTGAAAGTGAAATCAACGTAATCTGTCTTCTCCCAATCTACAGAATAGATAGAGGTTAACATTTCTTTTAACTCAACTCCGAAAGCACCTTTAGTAGCGTTAGCCACATCCCTTTGTGCTTTACCTTCAGCGTTGTATTTACCTGAACCGTAAAGGTTAGCAGGTTTGTTTCCTTCTCTAGGAATAAATGCTAAGAACATAACATCCTGTGCATCATTTGGGTACTGAATCCAATCACTTCCTTTGAAGATATTGACTCCATTCCCTGGAGTTACCAATTTGGTACCCCCTTCGATAGCTAATTCTACTTGGTCTAAAAACTCTAAACCTCCTACTTTCGCTAATTCAGCACTAACATGTATTGCTCCGTTTTTATAAACTCTAAGGTTCATGTCCGACGGTCTCTTGTTAGTTACAGCTCTTTTTTTAGTTGGAATTACTGCTGCTCCAATCTTGATGTCTGATAAAAAATCTAAATTCATGCGTTGAATTTTTATGTGTTGTTAATATTTTGCGGGGTGTAGTAGAATCGAACTACCAGTAAGGCTTGGAAAATATGTACCACGCAAACGAAAACCCTTCCTTGCTTGCCACTCACCCCGAATAGGAAGACGATGCAACGCCTTCCTCAAGAAATAAGAAAGTATACACTCTTTCCTAAATTAAATTTAAAATAAATAGCCTTTTTATATAGCTTGCATTCAAGCCCCAGGAATATTATTGGTAGGATTCCTGAACTTTCCCCTACCTGACTATGTTACCATAATACTAGAAATTATTTAGACCATAGAGTACACACTCTTTAGCGCATCCCCAATCCGCTAACCCTTTTTCATCGTGACTAATGAAAACGTCCTATTGTATTACTACCGTTTTAGAGCAATTACCCCCGGGCCTCACGGTGAACCTAGATTGTTACCAAACCTCATAATGAGTTTCGGTTGATCTTTTGTAAAATCCTACTGGCATACCATGAACAGTTTCAACATCTATAAGAAGTCTATTCTGATACTTTGGTAGCACCCACCCATCTCCATGGAATTTTCGATGTCCTGTACCTCTGCCTGAACAAGTACCTTCATAAACTAATAAAATTAAACCTGACTTATTCATGAAAGCTACTTCGAAGTCCCACGCATATGTTAAGTCCCAAGGGCCTGATTTTGATACTTGGGCGATTAACTTATCGCCTACTTTTACCATACTTCGTACCCCTCTTCCTCGCTCCAACTTACAATGGCAAAGCCTTTAATGCTTACACCTCCTGTTATATGAAACCTCATGTAATCGTTGTGCCCAAATCGGGCAGAGACTGCACTAGTATGCTCTCTTGGGATAGAAGCAAAGTTGTAATGAAGGTTACTTACGGAGCCCTTACACCTTACATAAGCATTCCCAGCGTGTATAAGGACTACTTCAAAATCTTTTGCTCTCCTTAAATCCCAATAATCTACTTGTTTTTGGTAAGGCACAAGTTTATCACCTACTTTTAAATCTACCATACTTCGTAATTACCTAGTTTAACATATTCGTGGCAGTAAGTTAACCATGAGCTGAAAGCCCTTATCTTACCTAAATCAAATGTTCCCCGTGGTGGATTATGGTTATTATCCTGAAATCCTACAGCCTTGAAGTTATGCCTATTATTATATAACAACTCACCTAAGTACTCAAGTAAGATTCCGTTGAATATATGGCGTTCAGGTTCATAGTAAGTATTTTGAGGAAAGTCCATATAATAGAGGTTTCCTTTGACTAAATTATTTGCTTTTACCATACTTCATACCCTCCATTAATTGGGGTTAAATAAGGTATAAATTCCCTTAAAGTAAGTGTGGGGAAACCTTTTTTATTAAATTGAGCTGTCCCACGGCGCACATCTACTGATAAGCACTCAAAAGTTTTACCCTTAAGTGAATTGGCTAAATCTTCTCTTACTTCGGACTTCATATCTGTGTAGTAGGACATACCTACTACTAAATCTGTGATTACCATACTTCGTAATCTCCCGCAGAACTGATTAATTCCCAATGTTCAGGATTGTAAAATACGTACTTTATTTGGTTACCAAACATTCCATTCTTTCGTGGTGGATTATGAGTGTCTCCTAGTTTTACAGCAGTTTCTACGTGCATCCAGTTGTCACCCGCATTCGTTACAGTAGCGTTTTCAATACTCGCTATCCTGTAGTAGTTTGAGATGGACACCAAGGGACGTATTACATCCCCTGGGCTAAAAGCTTCGTCACATCGCATGGTGCTTATTCAAACAATATAGTACTAATGTCACCTAAATCTTTCTTCAACTTCTCTTCAGCAGATAAGTTAGCTTCCAGTTTACTTTTAACAGCTTTAAGTTTATCCAACTTAGTTTTGTTAGCAACATACTCAAGTCTCTCCTTGATTAAATCTAACCACTCATCACCAGTATTGTCACCTAAAGTAAATTTAGGAACCTTGTGGCCTACTGGCATGATTTCAGTAGCACACTCAGCATAGTATTTCATTTTACTAGATACCGATGAGTAAGCTTTAATAAGTTCTTGAGTCTTCTCAATTTGAGTAACATCTCCGAAACCTGCTAGGTTAGGGTTAGTTACTGTTTTGTTCTTAGGTGCTCCACCTAATGCTTTAATCTGTTCTACTACCTTACTCAAAAGAGCAGGGATATCAGATTGTGATAAGTTGGCTATATTTAGCGCAACGCCTGTCTCAGTAGGTTTTTCTTCTTTTGTATTACTCATACCATTTGGTTTTTCATTGATTCGTAACAAGTCCAACATGAGTCAACTGGTGTCCTTGTGGATACTGGTCTCTTCTCACATATTGAACATTTCTGGTTTTGTCTTCGTGTTCTTCCGCCCATTGGCATACAGAACCCCCTAACTTTACTCTTCTTCTTGATTTCGTAACTCATTATTCCTCTCCTCTATCAAATTAGATATCAACTGGGGAGTGTAATCAACTGCTTCACAAGAAACGTTGATGTACCGTCTATCCAATAATGTATTTTCATGTACATGACCGTGGATATTAAATTTATACCTGCAATCTAGTTCTGTTGGGTGTATTGGGCAATGAGTGAGGACAGCTTTATGCTTACCCATAGTCTTAATTCCGCACACCTTCTTAACATATTTTAGTAGCTCAGGTATATGTTGTGGTTGGTCGTGGTTTCCCAAGACACCAAACTTGGTACCTATTAGGGCATCAAGATTGTAGTATGGAGAGGTTTTCTCCATTGTGAAATCACCTAGTACCCAAACGAAATCACGTTTAGTTACTACTGAGTTCCATTTATCAATGATGTGTAAATCATGTGAGTACACATCGCTGAATCCCCTCTTCGTAGCCATATTTACATGGCCGAAATGAGGGTCTGAAATTATGAAATGCTTAGACATGGGTTTTTACCTTGATAGTATCAAAGTCCTTCCCAGTTCTGCCGTCAACTTCCTTACCTTTGTGGAAAACTTTCGCACCAGGGTCAACATAGACTTTTCCTGATTTACATAACTCTCCATTTACACGGATAGTTCTCGACCCACCAATATAAATCCCTTGGGCGTATAAGAACACATCAATAGCGTGAGCTACTTCATTCCCAGTTAAGTTTATTTCAACCCCTGGGCCATATGTGGTAGTTCCACCACCTTTTCTAATCTTCATGGGTTTGGTATTAAAAAGAGAGAACATTGGACAACCGGTGTAATGTAGGATACCACTCCTACATTAGGGTAGCACGGCCTTATACAGCTCCAATCTCTTAGTCCTGTTCTCTCTTTTGGTATCAATTTATTTACTTACAATCACACGGCTCTATAGCCGGTGGGTAGAATACCTTAAGGATATCTACTGGGATAGAAAGCGTATATTCTAAGAATACCCATCCTAAGGTGAGTGTAATTATCATACCGACTATGTAGATGACGGTTAAACCTTCTTCGTTGTCTGTTTTATCATACCTATCTAATAGTACTATGATAAACGCGCTCAATCCTTTAAACATTATTTCTTCCCTACTTTAGAAGCTGATATCTTGTCAACAAGAACTATCATTTCCTGCATAGAGTATGCACTAGATAAGCCTCCTGAAGCTCCATCACCACCGTTGATAATCATTGGAACATCTCTTTTAGATATTGCTTCAGCTACACCGATACGAGTTTTCATATCAATATTTGCTTGCTCTAACGGAGAAAGTCCTGCTGCTACCTTTAACTTATCACCTTCAGCTTCCGCTCTCTTTAGTGCTAATTTAGATGCTGCTAAATACTTATCTTCTTCCAGTTTCTCTGCTGCTACCAACTTAGACTTTCTTGCTTGAATTATCGCTGTTTGCTCTGAAGCTTCCTCTTTAGCTGTAACTTCAGCTATAAGTTTTCTACCTTGCACAACCGCAGTTTGTTCTTGTTGTTGAGCAGCAATCAATTCTTGTTTCGAGTTAGCCTTATCAGCAGCATACTTAATCTTCTGTCTTAATTTAATATCAATTTCCTTAACGTAATGAACATTGTCCATAGCTGTATAAGTTGAAAGAATACCGAATTGTTGAATATCAGAAGGTGAACGTAACAAGCTACTATCAGCAGCTAATTTTGGACGCACATCAATATAAGTTTCAGAAGTACTGTCTTCAAGTATTCTAGTCTTAGTAGATGTAGCTAAAATCACAATACCATTTCTTAATTGGTCTTGGAAGTACTCATCTAACTGTGACTTACCGCCTGAATAATGTGCCTCTGATGACATTCTTTGGGTAGAAAATGAAGCTACTTTCTTCTGGTATGATAACAAGGTTGTTGACATCAAGTTCTCATAGTTAGCGTAAGCTATATGTAATGCAATCATTTGGTCTGCTCTAGCAGGCATATCCCACTTTACAGTATGCTCCAATTCAGCATTATCCCCTTCAGAGAATGTACCATCTTTCATGTTCGATACTACCCATAAATCAGCATCTTCAGACATATTAGCTTCTCTTGATACTTGGATAGTAAAGTTGTTAGGCCATACAGTCTTCGTTGAGAAGAATCCGGCATAGTACCATCCTGGCGCATATCTTACCACTAAGTCTCCACCTACAGTCTGTACAACTGTTCGCTCCGTAGAGTCATTGTTTGCGAATGGGTTCACACTTAATGTGAATACTAATGCAAATACTACTAATACGGCAAATAACTTACCTTTTGTAAAAAATCTTTTTGATTCTGACATCTTTTTGTCTGTTTTATTTCTTTTTTTTTGCCTGACTTGATGGGTTTCGGCTATCCCATAACATTTTTCATCTCTGTATCCATATAGATATCGAGCATTTCTGTGCTGCAAGCACGTTCAGCTCTTTCTTCATCTACATCGTAGAAGTGAGCAAAGAACTCCGCTTCCGTTCCAAACACCTTTTCAGGGTCTTTAGGAAGAGATAACAACTGCGGTGGCATAACCTTATCCCGACCAGTATTGGCACGGAATATAGCAGCCCCTGCACACTGATTCACAGCAGCAGGGTCACTAGATTTTCCTTCGTAATTCTTATCATTGTGGCAAGGCAACCAAAAAGGCCCTCTTGCTTGGCCTAAATAGACCTCCGGTTTGCTTCCACCCGGATGAGGCTTGGCGTTATTGTTTACCCTTTTGAATGGGCACCCGCCACAAGCCTTCTTGGTGTTACTCTGGAGGGGCACCTGATTCTGGTGGTGTTGGTACTGGATGAACTTGAGGCTGTTTAGCCTCTAATTGAGCCATGAATGCTTCAATCTCACCAATATCTCTAATGCTGAAATCATCACCCTTCGCCATGATTCTGTTCATAACAGAAGACATGATGATACTCATTGGTTCGTCAACACTAATACCAACTAACCCCATCGCTCTTTTAAAACGTGAAGCCTGCTCAATTAGAGCGGCTTCATTAGTTCTTTGTTCAACTTCGGTCATTCTTAACCGTTGATAGCTTTAGCGATACGAGCTTTAATCATATCAATTTGAGCATCTGCTGCTTCTGAAGAAGCTTTATGAGCAGCTTCGATTACTTCGATTGAATCGGTAGCATCGTCAATTGCACGTAAAGCTCTGTCTAAACGAGCCTCAAATGATGATTGAAAGTCCTCAAATGCGGTATTACGCACTTCAGAAGCTTTATCTGGAGTAATAGAGTTCCAGATTTCATCAATAGCTTCAGTCTTCTCAACTAACACATCGTTAGCTTTCAACATTGCGCTTTCGTAAGAAAACTGAGCTGATTTCTTTGAATGTTCGTGAACAGTCAATTCTCTTTCCCAGTTCTTAACCAAACGGTTGTAAACTGCTCCTACTTTTCCTTCTTCACCCAATTCGAACATAGCCATTACTTTTGCTACTATTCCTAATATTTTTCCGTCTTTCTTTGCGTTATTAGCCATCTTTCTGATTTGTTGTGTTACTCTTCGTAACGTGTTTTTTCGGTATATACCTATTCTTCATTAGAGGAGTCACGGTTTTCGCTTCTCCTTTGCTCACTTTGTTGATACTATTCGCAGTATCGTCCTCGTCAAGAGGGTAGTTTAAATGTAATGCGGAATTGATAGGCCTCAGTTTACTATTGAGTAGCATACCTTCCCCCTCGGCATTCCTGTATGATACGGAATCAGCCCCTCTAGGGTTACCGTCTTTATCTGGTTGTCCTTTTTGCTCTTTTACTTGACAGACTAAATTAGTAGAATGTCCATAACCGGGTAACACCGTAAAATGTTGCCCTTCTTTGAACATCACACCATTTTTCCTGATAATCCTTGGGTCGCAGTCTAAGACTCCTCCCCACTTGTCTTTGAGAATAATTCTCTTACCTCCATGAATAGTATATGCCTTATGCACCTGATATATATCAGTAGTATTCCAAGGGCCGCCCTGGTCATGGGTAAACTGAACGAAATCACCCCTTTCTGCGCTTAGGTACATACCTTTCAGTTTTAAGTTGGTCTACTTTGAAATCCTCAACAGATTGCCCTTTTATGGCTGCCCTAGTGGTCTCCCAAGTGTTACTTAAAGATGGTGGAGTGCTACCAGTAGGAGAAACTGTCTCTCTTGTGCTATTAACAGCAGTAATTGCAGATAAATGCTCCCAATAGTACCATGTTTCGAACCCATTCACATCCTTTACTTTAACAGTAAAATCTGTATCATGGTCGACTACTGTAAGAATTGTGTCTTTATCATGTTGAGGTTTCATAGGCCACTCACGGTATGCCCTAGTGATTCCAGTACTATTCCAATCAGACCTTAACTGGCTAAAACCAGCCACATCTCCTGAATAATGTACTTTTGTACCTAAAGGAAATGGAGTGTCTTCCGGGCCAACTTTCTTTGCACTAGAACTACCATCTCTGCTCCCTCTTTCTTCAAAGTCCACATTGCCAGATACTACAGTTAAATGTTCCCAATAATACCATGTTTTATGATCGTCTTTACAGCTAACTCTACAAGTAAAGTCATCATCAAATCCCAAAACTTTAAGGATTTTACCCTCATGCTCCCTGTCTAAAGGCCATTTATTTACACCATCTGTATCTTTACCTAAATCGGCTGCTCTTAAATATCCACGACCTTCTTTGTCCCCTGTATACTTTACATAAGAGCCATATTGAAATGGATGGTCAGCGTGACTTCTTGTAGGTGGGGCTACTGGAGTTTCTGGAGTTTCTGGAGTTGGTACTGCTTTTGCACGCCTAACTAAAGTTAGATGCTCCCAGTAGTACCAGTTATTCGTACCATCGGAATGACACCTTACGGTATAGTCAGTGTCAACTGTACGAATTTCTAGCTCTTTAAAACTGTGTGTAGGGTTTAATGCCCAGTTACAGTAACTATCATGAGTAGGAGGTTGTTCTCTAGTTTTCATTGTAGGTGGGCCATCTTTGTCACCTGTGTACCTAACTATGTCACCTTGATGGAAAGGACATTCTGTTTCTCTTGCCATGGCTTCTACTTCTTGATTAAACGTTTCTACTGGTTCTGGTTCTGGTACTGGTTCTATTAAACTTTCTGATACTACCTCAATATGCCTTGACAGAACATTTACGCTTAGAGTACTTTGTATAGAAGACCTAATTAAAATAGATTGTTGTGAACTACCTTGAACAATCCAGTCTCCGTCTAATGCAATACTACTAGGTTGTTTAGTACCAAATATACCTATAAAGTCTCTTTGGTCCATCCCGAGTATACCCACAAGAAGAAACCTAACTCTAGTCCCTACTGGGTACTCTTCCACTCGTCTTCTATCAGGCACAGGTTCTTCCAACCTTGTTTTATGCACAATAGGAACTCCTGGAAAATATGTAGATGATGTACGTATGCATGAAGCCCTTGGCACTTTAGTACCGCAACTCAGTGTAATTACATCGCCTTGCACCTCAATAATAGTTTTCGTGTACCCAAGAGGCACTCTAGTATCAATGATTAACATTACTGATGTCCATAAATGAGCATCATTCCTAACATAAGAGACCATTTTACCAACAGCATTACCTATGAACTTATAAGGATGTACCATCTGCTTAGAAATCCTTACTATTGGTTGGTTGGTATTATTTTGAGCATTAGTGCATTGAACATCAATACCACCTGTTCTATGAGTACCTAGTACTTTGAATACTACATTATCCTCACTTAAATTTAGATCATCAATATGGTGTGGAGCCGGTACAACACATAAGTCGCCTACAGCGTAAGATTGTGCTGCACTAGATACAAGGGTTAGAATATCAGAGTGTACCCATTGGGTCTCATGCCCTTTTCTAACACGTATAGTAGAAGAATTATCTACACAGTCTATGATTACATTACTGGTTAACACCCAGCTTGATGGTTGGATTAGCCCTGTAAGATTCTCGTAGCTTTCTTCACTCGTTGCTAATGCTTTTACAGTATCTCCACAATTAAAATCATGTTGCATAATTAGTGTATAAAAAAAGGGAGACCGTTAAGTCCCCCAATTAATTAATATTCTTGTTCTGAAACTATAGATGGGTTGATGATATCGTTTAGTTTGTCGATAACGAGTGCATTCTCTTGAGCCGTAGCTTCTAATGTTTCGTTTTCGTCTTCTAACTCTACCATTTTGATATCATTTTCGGTATGTCTGTCTTCCATCTCTTTGTTGATGGTAGTCAAATCCCGAATAGTATTTGTGAAGATTCCTAATACTTCATTTGACTTTTCTTTGAAGTCAACAGCTGTTTTCTTAACTACTTTCTTGCTAAACATTAGAAGTTGCTTGAAATGTTATCAACATCTGTTGCCATATCTTTAATGACAGCAGTTTCCTCTACAGAGTCACCAATTAACGTTTTAAGTGCATTGTACACCTTCAACTCTTTGGTTTCGTCCATATTCTTCTTAGTAGCCAATTTAACTTGACGTAAGTAAGACTCAAGACTAGCTTGAATGAAATGAGGATTCACAATGTTGCTATCATCAAATAACATATTTGACTTCACAGACTCACAGATTTCTGCCATGAATGCAGGTACAATCTCCGCTTCAGTAATGTTTTCACATACTTTTTCGAAAGTAATCTTACCTTCTGGCTCTACCATTTCATACTCAGAGAACGTGTGGTCGATAAACTGACGAGCAGTTTTAGGGTCTAAATGTCCCATTGACACGATTGAACCAATTCTCTTCCCTCTAAGGAAAGTAGGCTCAATAAGCTCAATATGATTAGTTGTGAACAAAGCAATAACGTTCATGTTCTTAGTGTCACCACCATCCAAAGTGTTCAAGATATCCTGCATAGCAGTATTTCTGTCTCCTCTGGTTACTTGGTCAACATCTTCTACGAATACGATAACACCATTCCCATTGTTATCAAGAGTCTGAGATAATTTTAAAACTCTAGCCAATAACGTTGGGTCTTTTAAGTAAATGAAACTCCAGTTGTTTTGGATAGCTTCATGTGCTACTTTAAACGCCAATAAGGTCTTCCCTGTTCCATAGATACCCTCTAAAAGGACACCAGTTTTCAATGGAATACCGTTTGCTCTACACTCATCAGCCTTACGGATACGAGTATATAACGGACGTAAATCGTACGCAGTCTTATCAGAAATAATCATGAAAGTCTCCTTGTACTGGTTTAACTCCATAATCTGAGGTACCATGTCCGAGTTGATTTCAACAGCTTGGTCTTGGTAAATAGAATTAGTGTTCAACAAGTCACGAGTTTCTGTTACGATATCATCAATCATAGATGAGAAACGGAACTCACATTGTCCTGACACGTGTAGGATATTATCCTCCGAGTAAGTAATGTTGATATTCGCACCATCTCCTAAATCTGGAAGGCTAATTTCACCGTAAGGTACTTTTACCCTTGTACCATCAGCTAATGTAACATCAATGGTATCAATAGGGCTATTACCTCCGGATGGTCTGTCATCACTCTTGACAGCAGATACCCCGTAAATTGACTCAATGGCCTTATTTAGTTGGTATACACCGTCACTCTTAAAACATAAGATTTTGTGATGGAAACTTGCCATCTTGGTTGACATTTTGATTTCGTTGCCTAAGTAGGCTAAAATCTCTTTGTAGGACTTCTTCTTGTCCTGACCTAAAGTAACTAATTGTTCTTTCTTACCTTGGTCATACTTGTTGATTCGTTTTCTAACTTCGTTCATCTCTTCTAACTTTTTTTAGATTCTTTATTAATAATTCTGCTTCTTGGTTGGGCACATCAAAGCACCCTAATTGTACCCTTCCGGGATTTTTCCTCATTACAAGGTCTGTCTGAACAGAGTTTCTGTCCACATTAGAGTGGTAAGCTCGCAATAAAGCAAGCGCAGGTACGTCTACATCTTTACAATGTACCATATCTGTAGCGCCATCATAACTGGCATCATGCTCTTCAATAGCTCCGAAAACCTTCACGAGGCTAATCCGGGTTTTCTCCGATGTAGCCCTAGCATATTTCTAGTTGCGGCAGGATAGTCATAAAATGTGAAACTCACATCATCCTTCTCTTCAAAGCCTGTGAAACTGATTACAGTTTTTACTTGGTTTGCTTCTGAGTAAAGGCTTAAATCAATCCATACGTTAATTTGGTTGCCGTTCGACATCACCTGAGTGAGGTTATACATTAGTTTTTGTCCCATGTTCCTTTTCGTTGCATTCTTTACATTGGTTTTTGCACCCATTGTCGGGTATGTTAGTTAGGTGTATTTCATAACAAGTGAACTTATCATTATAAATGACTGGTTCTACTTGGTACTCCATGAAGTCGGCTTGTTCATATAGCCCACCCGTATAATCTAATGTCCTACACACATATAAATGTTGCATAGGTAGTACTTTAAAAATCTTCATTATGGAGCCCTTCATGTCTCCTGCTATAACACGAACGTGTCTGCCCTTGTAGTACTTCATGTTTGGTGTGTTTATTAATGGGTTTGAAGTATTAGGGGTGGTAATTATTAACGATTTATTTAACCCACCCCTATACTACACTTCTTTTGAAGTGCCCCGAAATATTGTTATTGTTGCAGATTAATGTAATAAGTCAGGTCGGGGTGGGCAACGTCTTAGTGCTGCCCTTTTTCCCTGGTGTCTGATTACATTACATGATTTCTGCGGTTTTTGTTAGTACTCTGAGTGGAGCCGGAGGGAGTCGAACCCTCGTCCATAGTAATTTCAATACACACGATTTACAAGCTTTTGGGGTCAACTAGTTTCATAGCTAACTCTTCCACCACTTCATTTTGAGGTTGAAGAACCTTTATGTATACAACTTTCTGTTCCAAGGTAATTGCTACCCGATATAAGGTTTATTATGCCGCAGCTTGAAGCGCAGTTTTTGAACCGAATATAGAAACTATTGAAGTTTCGTTATTTATTATTGTGAAACGTTTTTAAGGTGTCTCATTTCATCACCTACTTGCGTGTAATACCTCATTTTACCATGTCAAAACCAGAACGGCCCCGTTAAATTTTGTAAGAGTGGGTGGAGTCGAACCACCTTTAAATGCACCCATTGTGCACATCACTCCTCCTGATGAACTAGTTAATATTAAAGTCTTTCATAATATCTTTCGCAAATACCTTGGCGGCCTTTTGGTCTAGCTTATCTTGTCTTTTTTTGTTTATATTCTCATCAAGCTCAAGCATCTCATCGGATACCTGTGCTCTGTACTTCAAAGCCTTCTTCACTCGAAGTGAGGCTGTCAAATACTTGATAACTTTCTTACCTTTAGCATAATCGTCAGAACTAGTTCCCTTCAATTGCTCTACATCAACAGTATAATCTACTATTGCTTCTGCTACTTCACTGATTGTAGCATTCTTAATCTCACTTGGTCTTAACCTATGTTTCTTTTTACCCATACCTATACAGATTTTGGCGATTGAAAGAGGACTCAGTTTCACCTGAATACCTCCGTTCAACACACACACATTTCTTAATTTAGATAGCTCGACACAAACTCTTTCTGAGTCTGGAGCTTACCTAACTGTCTTGTCAATAATTTCTTTTGGGGATGACCAACACGTATCTTGGTTTTCACCGAACGCATACGTACTTGTATCTTCTCCTGAGTACCTAATAGATTGAGTATCCTAACGCTCTTGGCTGTAGGTCTCTGTATTTCAACTTTACTCATTTCAATGCTTTTAAAATAGCTTTATGATGTTTAACTGATTCCTCGGCTGACTTCAACCTTGCTTGTGATTCTGCTACTGCACACGCTTTAAGTCCTACGATAATAGCATCTCTGTCCTGAGCACTTAATGAATTTTCATCCACCTCATCCTGAAGATTGTCCCACATTTGCATTACTCTGTTACTTAACCCTTCTGGACTCATAGCTAGAATATTTGCTTAACAACTATATCAGTACATATTTCGGAACCAATCTCAAACACTACTACACTATAGATATCCTGTCCAGGTTTAGCGTAAGTTACAAGTACAACCTTAGTACCTTGTGGGTCTGTACACACATACATGGTCTGGTAGTCCTCGTTCTCAACAGTAGTAGATTTCGTATCTACAATAGTGAGTAAGAAGTGCCCATTAGAATGGGTACATACGATTTTATTCTCTTTCGGTTTAATAATGAACCCTGAAGATAATTTACGGATGTTCAATACCTCTTCAGTTCCCCTATTAACCTCAGAATAGGAGATGGTTTGTAACCCAATATTTTGTGTTAGTGCACTAAATGATAGGACTACTAACAATACAGATAATATTTTCTTCATAATATGTTTACTTTGAATCTGTTTCAGCTAGTTTAGAATTGTGTTCTTCAATAGCTTTAAAATGAGGCCCTTTATAGATGTGGCCTGTTACATCTGTCTCCATTCTCTTCACTAGTTGTCTCATCTTGAGTACTTTTCTGTGAATAGCATAAGCATCTCTATGGATACTATTTGCAATCATCTTCTCTGCAATCGAAAGCTCATCACCCTCCATGTTTAAGATGCCCGCAATTAGTACGTTCTCTTCATGAGTGTACTCTATTTGCTTTGCAATTTCTCTGTGCTTTGGCCCATCTTCTTTGAAGTCAGTCATTACCTCTGAATGAGTTGGTGGTTTATACGCTGCTGCTTCTGCTTCTGCAAGGATTTTATCCTCTTCTTTGCAGAACTCATCTAGCTTTGAATCATATACCTCTTCTCTCTCTAAACCTTTTCTACGTACTCTACCCTTGATAGCATATACTAAAATAATTGCAAGAGCAGCAATTCCATGCCAAATTGATATCTCTGCTGTAAATAAACCCATACTTGTTTTCTTTTAACTAATGATTATTACTTATTTTATATGTACTGTCAATTAATTTTGTGTACAAACAATCTACTTGTGTGGTATACCCCCTAATCATTTGATGATTAAAAGTGTCAATTTCACTCTGAAACATATCAGTAGTGTTGACTCTAAGGAATTTATGCGACACGCTATACATATTTAAAATAGATAAATACGTATGTACCTCATGGTATTCCTTACATTGTGCTTCTAAATGAGCTAATGCTCTTTGTGCTTCTAACTTATCATTATTAGTGTGCATTAATACTGCACTTATTACAACAAGCGCTGTTAGGGGTAATACTATAAGACCCGCTAACAAATATATTTTCGTAGTCATAAAATAAAGCCAGTTTTAACACATGGCCAGGTGCCACCTTTTACTGTGGTGTAACACGAATCATAGGTATGAACTAAAATTTTTCACCGGATTCACGATCTCTGCCTTCTCCTCTAGCCTTCTTTGCTTTCTGTTCATCTTCGAACTGCTTTAGAATTTCAGGTGGGAGAGCATCTTTGAGTTTATTCATTTCTTTCTTGATGTCAAAATTAGGGTGCCCAGTTGCTAGTGTTATAGTACCCTTCTTAAACCATTCAACTATCTCGGGTGTAACACCCGGTTTACCTTCAAAATCTTCCAAACTTGGTACACCTAACCCTGTTGCCCAGGTGCCTTGTGGGTTTAACTGGTCATTAGGTGGTATAGTATGAAGTGTTAACAAACTAATGAAGTCAAGAAAATTCTTTGGTTTAACATTCAACTTACCAATCATCTCTGCTATTTTACCAGAAATTAGGTTAACTCGTGTAGATACATTATCATCTTCCACTAAGTTTGCGCCCTTTCCAATAGATATAACAGCGATGAGTACTAAGTTATCTTCGTCAAATTGTGCCATGTGTTTATTTGATGTAAGACATCACCTATTAAAAGTTTTCTTCTGATGTATTAGGATTATTCCTTGGACTATCATCCTCTTTGTCTTCAATTTCATGAATAAGCCCACTTGAATGCTTAGAAGATATATGTGCCATCATTCTGAATCGTTCTCGACCCTTATCAAAGTATTCTTGGAGATTAGGAGTCATTTTCGCGTACTCTTCTTCATTTTTAGTAGGGTATGCAACTGCTACGTACTCATCTTCTTCGCGTACACTAGGTGAACCTGTAATTACAGCTATCATAGCTGCTAAATTGATAATTGAATCAGCCTCTGGAGTCAGCGTGTTGATAACTGTAGACATTGCTGATGAAATGATAGCAACCCTCTTTGATACACCCTCACTTGGGATGATATTTGCACCTGCTCCTAGTACGAGCATGAATATTACATTACTGTCGTTTGTGTTGTACATACTTAATCAACTTTATTATTTAACTCTTTTGCCAATTCTTGGTCTTTCATTTTCTTTTCATGACTCTCGATGAAGTCAACATACCAACCCACCAATGGTGAGAGGAATAGTATACAAGCAAGCTTGTATGAACCTTGAGATATGATATCACACCATACCTCTGCTACTGAGTGTGGCTCAAGATTCCATCCGAAGTACGTATTGTACGACAGATAGAATATTGTACTTAACCCAAGTATTATTGTTGCTACATTAATCCACTTCATTATCCTCGTTTATCAACGTCCATAATGAATAAACCAAATGCTAATACACCTGGAATAGCCCATTCGAGCTTACCTGATGCAATTGCTACAATCAAAGATGCCATCATCACCATACATAAGGCCATGTTTGATAACTTGTTCATGTCAGTCTCGGCCTTGTTAACCTTAACTCCTACTTTCTTTTTCATTTTGCTTTGCTCTAAACCTCTTGACTTTAGCACGTGCAGCCATGTGTTCCATTACTGGTTTATACGCTCTAAGTAAGACATAATGAAATACACCCATCATGGTGTACATCATAAATAGTGTGAATAATAAATTGATTGAGTTGTGTTCGTGCACATATAGTGGTTTAATATCCCACATACATAGTAGTGTTAGTAGTACCCAAAAGCCTAAACACCAAGGACAATGGATTAACTCCTCTATCTTTGGGTGTATCCTGGATACTAATTCTCTGAATGACTTGAATACTGAAGTCACACAAATTGTAAATGTGATAGATGCTGCTACCATACTCCCGAATAAATAATAGAATAAATAATCCATTAGATTTCGTATTCTAACATCTCTTCACCAACCAGGTCACCTTCATTGATGTCCATGCCTCTTGGTACTCTGATGTCATATTCTTCTACGTGCGAGCCTCCACATCCACACGATGACTCAACCAATATGGTTACAGTTACGTCTTTTGTTTCTTCTGCGTCATTTGCATCAACTAATTTGCTGAGTACACTTCCACTTTTCTTGAGTGGGGTTGCTGTCTTTTGTAATCCCATGCTATTGAGCTTTGATAATACTTACATTCATGTCACCCCAAGTCACCGATTTAGGTGTTGAGTTGTCATGTGAATACCTGAGAGCTGCTGTCTTAGCTGCTTGATTGACTAAATTACGAGTCATCGCACCACTAATTCTGTTACTCAAGTCCGATCTGAATATTGCATCAACACTATTACCCACAATTACTGTTCTGTCTTCAGTACATAGTACTTTGTCCAAGTAATGGAATAACAATTGAGCAGTCTGCTCTTGTCCTGGTCTCTTAACACCAATTCTTTGGTCAATTCTACCATCACGTACAATAGCCTCATCTAAACTGTCAGGTAAATTAGTTGACAACAACACAAATGGGTTGTTTGCTTCTAATCCATCCATCTCTGCTAAGAATGTTGGTACTACTGAGAATGAATTTGGCCCAGTACTTCGTTTACCTAAGATAGCTTCAGCTTCATCAATAAATATGATAGCCTTGTTGCCTGTTTTTTTGGTATAATCACGAGCTTGCTTGAACATATTGGTTACTTGTCTTTCTGACTCTCCAACATATTTGTCTAACATCTCAGCTCCTTTAATAAAGAAGAACTGTCCTTCCTCTGCTTTATTTGAGCCTAATATATCTGAAGCAATTGCCTTACCGATTAATGTTTTACCACAACCTGGAGGGCCATACAATAGAATACCTTTGATGGGTTCAACTCCAAAATCACTGTAAAGAGAATTGTCCTTAGATAATGTAGCTACAGATGATTGTACATCCTTCAACTCTTCATCTAATCCAACAATGTCTTCCCATTTAGCAAGAGAGTATACCTTTTCAGCTTTCTTCTGCTCTAATTCTTTAGGTACAACACCAAATATAATGTTCTCACCAACAATTACTTCATCACCAACAACTGGTACCTCTGTAATCTCTGGCCAAACACCTGATATCATAGCATGACCACCCATCATAACTCTGTATGTTGGTTTGTCACCTGTAATAAATGGCCCTGAAACTACATTACCAATGCTCTTGTGTAATTTACCATCACTAATTGCTTCTTTAATGCCTTTCAGCATCTCCTTCATTTCAATGTTCTCCTCTTTGAGTTCTCTCGTTGTTTGAGCCATACCTATATGTCTTTAAATTTAGTACCTATCACTATCCACATTATGTGTCGAGGGCTTTAGACCTCAATTGCTAGTTTAATATCTTGGAGTTGATGGCACAGGCGGTTATTCCTGTCACCTTGTATCTTAGGCACTCACCCATCAACTCCAATGTTTTTATAATGCTAATCTTTTATACAATGAGTCTAATTTAGACCACACCATCTGCTGCTCTAATGCGCTAGTCTTATCTTGATAAAGATGTCCTTGCTCACATTGATGTGCTCGATAATATGTACCATCCAACTCTTTTGCTGATTCTTCCACCAACTGATGTTTAGCTGATAGTGAACTACTACCACAAGTTGGGCAGTTACACATATCACTCACCATTGGTACTCCTACAAACCGTGCCATTTCCTTATAGCTTTAAGTGTTTCAGGGTGTGATTCACCTTGTTGTCTTATTGATAAATATGTCAATACTCCGACTAATAGGATAACACCTAATAGACCAACCAACAAACACAATAAGACAATAAGTACAATGCTTATTGCCGGTGTATTATTGAACCACATAACTTCAATTAAGCTAAGGTCTTCAACATTATGTACTCGGTCTGTGAATAGAAATGTAATCACAACCGCTACGATTGTGACTACCATTATTTCCCATATCTTCACTATGACAGTTCTTTTAAGTAGAATTGAATTGTCTCTGCTTCTACTGCATAACTTTCAATCAACTCACTAATTACTGTCAATCGTTCTTGTCTGATTTTGATGAGTTCAGTAAACTCTTTTGGTGTCTCATCCAACATATCTTTAGCTTCCACTAAATGAGCCATTAAATCAAGCTCTGATATTTGTGACTTCAACAGTTCATCATTGTAAGTTGCCTTACCAATAAACTCTGAGATGTCTATTGTACCTTTCTCCAATTGGTTTCTCAGCTCAACTGAACGGGTTGTGTACTTCCCTACTCTATCTCTTAACTCCATACCTACTTAGATTTAGGACTTGTTAATAATTCAATTAAATCATCTACTCTCTTGACAGTCAATAGACCATCATAGTCATAATTGCTTAACACAATTAAGTTGTTCACTACTACTTTGTTTGGTTCTCTTTCGCATAAGAATAACATTTCGTTAGGTGTTCCTGCACTATTCACACTCAGGTATCTATTTCTACCTAAGTCATAAGTGACTGAATCACCAATAGTAAAATGAGGTATAGGTTTGAACCCACACGCCTCAATTAAATACTTATTGGTTATGCTGTCTTCGTTTTTATACATCAGTCATTAATTCCATCAACTGTCATTACTGTTGTGATGACACATACAACACCAAGGATAACTGCACACGCTCGTGTACCTCCGTCTGTTGCACTAAACATCTTACTCATGCATACTAATATTACAATCAGTTGTAACACTAGTAATACATAGTACAACCCTTGCTTATTGTACTTCATGGTCGTTGTCGTCTTTAGGACTCTCATTACTGTACATACTCATCCACCCTTTATAAGCGAATACTACTAATACGCAACAAAATGCGCCTCCAAAAAATAATCCCATAACTAAATGTATTTCAGGTTGCCATCCTCGTCATACTTGGCTAATTCTATTTGTAATAATGTTAGGCTCTCGTTGTCCCAACTTATTTCTTCACCTGCTAATGCCTTTACGTTATGTAAAGATAATTCAGCTACGTGTCTACCTGCATAAATGTTCTCTTCCGAATGAGCTTGTAGTTGTGTGAACTCAGCGTCACTTACTTCTTTAAACTCAAGTCTCTCAAATTCTAAGATACCAACACTATAAAATACGATTATGTTAACCATAATTAATAGTCTTTGATGTTAGCTAATGTGATTGCTGATACTACTGATACCAGCATAAATGCGAACATAGAGCTTACAACGTCTACTTCTTCTGTAGCACACATCATGTATATTAATGCAATGAGCATACAAAAAGCTTGTGTGCCTAATAAGGCTATTCCTGCGTCTCTTTTCATCGTTTGTTATATCTTTTAGGATGACCACTACTTGCGTTCATCTTGTTAGCATATTTCTTGGTGTTGCTCGCACCTCTACTGTATGGACTGCCACATGATGACAATACAAATACTGTTAATACAGCTATTATTAATGTTTTCATTAGTCGTCTAGTTTTTTGAAGTGATACACCATACCACCTAATGTTAATACTACTCCTGATAGAATACCTACAGTAGTTAATATATTTATATTGTACATCCATAGATGCACCCAAAAGCTTGTTGATTCATCCATGTCTAGTTGATAAGCTTCTTGCATTAGCATAATATGCTCAGATTGTGCCCAAGCAAGGCAAAAGCAGCCAAACTCTGCAAATGCCAACAAGTACAAGAGTGCATATAATCCATGCTTCTTGTCATTCTTACTGATTACCATCCGTCTCCCCCCTTACTAACTTTAATATCGGTTGCATTATCATAGTTCTGCATACTTAGCAATACTGCTGCAAATGCATCATTACTCATTCCTACCTCTGTTTCCAAGGCGTTGTTTGAACTGCTCATTCTTTCTAAGTTTAATGTATCCATCACTACTCTGCTTCATGCAGTCACCCCTTTGGAAGATGAATTGGTAGTTTAATACACAGTTATACATACTGCAAGATGTCTATAGTTTAATTGCCCTCAACTACGGCTTTAGGCCACTCATTTGTTTGTGGATTTATTACTCAGGCTATAATCCCCCTGAAATGTATCTATCTTTTTTGTTCTTGTCTTCAAGCTTCTTAATTCTATTTCTAGCACTATCTGCTTGGTGTGCCAATACTAATACTGCGAATATTAGAACGACTATTATTGGGCTAAAGTCTTCCATAATTATGCTGTTACAGAAGCTATTGATTCATTCGCTGCATCATTACGCTCTTCTTGTTCACCAAGCGTCCCATATAAATTCATGATAACAGTCACGTGTTCTTTACCTACTAACCATGTTTGAGTGTAATTACCCTCTTCGTCTGGTTGTGTTTGAGATACGTATGTCTTATTCTTATCTGCATCTGCTACCCTTTGTAGGTTGTTACTATTGATGGACAATAATGCATTTAGCGTTGATTGTGTCATGTTTTCCGTGTGTTTGGTGTTGTTATATTGCACAAGTGCTGAACATCCGTCTACTGTGCTCTAATGAGGTGTAGTGTGAATGTGGTAAATATTGTGTCAGTCTGAGTTGGCGTGGTTCTGGTGAAGGCGATATTGTGGGTGTGAGACTAAACACCTCTCCCTCAACACCTTACACGTCTTCATGCTCACCGTTGTAGGTGCTGCTAGTTCTGCCTTTTAGACTGTCTCCGAAAAGAAACGTTCCCCATGCCTGAGCACAGAGAACGTATGAGATGTTGTTAATAGATTACTGATGCGAAGTCACAAGCGTTGAATTGCTTACGTTGACGACCCTCTGAATCAACTGCTGCCCAGATTTCACCTGCTGCTAAGTCTCCAACTGGATAAGGCAATGGTTGACCAAGCTTGATTGTGTGGAAGCCTGTTAAGATTAGATTAGTACCGCGTAATGCTGCACCTACTGTCTTCCATGTAGCCTTCCCGTCTACTGATTCAGCTTCGAAGTACCACTCTGGTAGACGTACACTGATGTATTGTTTCTTACCATAGGCATCGAACACAACACGCACACGTACACCATTCTTCTCTGGGTCTTGATTGTCCACATAGTCAGCCACGTCTTGAGTGTTTACTTCCTCGTTGAGCTCATTGAACTGTCTGATTGGTTGAACACCTGAGATACTGATGTCGATATCTTGAGCACCCTTGATTGCTACACGTACTGAAGTTGCTGTTGATGGAGTAGCTGCTCCGGCTTTATTGTCTGCCATGATTTGTATATTTAAGATTGAACTGTGAATTACTGGGGGGGATAGTTCCCAAACAGCAAAATCTATAAAGGTCTTTAGTAATAAGTACCCCTCGCACGAGAAGCCGTATTGAAATTTTTTATTTTTTTTCTGGAAGCCCCTACCCTGACTACCCTCACCCCACCTTTCTCCCTTCCTCCTACGGTGTGTACACTTTTCTGCATTCAACGTATAATGAAGGGTACGTTGTTGGTAATCTTTTGTACACGTGTACACTTTCAGTACTTATAATTTGTACACACCAGATATTAAATGTATATTTGTATTAGAAATAAACAATATGGCAGAAGAGTACATGGATGAATCAGAATTAGGTACCCAGAGGGACTTAATCCAATCTTGGGATGATGGTATGGTACCGGATAGTCCACACCACGCTAAACCTTTCCATAGGTATGTGAATCACGGTATAGTGGTTACTAACCCAGAGATGAGAATTAACGATATCTTTGATAGGCCACACATGGTAGAACCTACTCCGTTAAAGAAGATGAGAGGTTACCAACACTTGTACGACATTACCATGCTTGCTATGGAGAAAGCTATAGCGAGAAACTTTAAAACAATTTGGAACAATGGCATATTGGGGAAGTAATAGAATAGATAGTACTGATGACTTGATGGATATCAGAGAGACCGTGGCTTACCAAAGGCATGAGGAAAAGAAACAGATGCATCAGGCAAAGTATGACCAGGAGCAGGCTGCAATGAAGGATAGATTGATGCATACAACCTACGAGCGTTATGGTGGAATGGTTACACATATCGACCCAGGAAGAACTATGAGTTTCATTCCTTCAGTACTACAGGATACTAACATGACTTTCGATACTTCAAAGAACAGACAAGCTCCTAAAACAACCAAAAGGAAAGTAAAGGTAGACTTCAAGTTAGCAATACCACCATTCGGCCCATGGCTAGTTAAGGAAGTGGCTGAACAAACAACAAAGTACTTTACGTGGGCTTGGGGAGTGAGTAAGCCAACAGTAATGAAAGCATGGAAAGCAATCTACAACTTTTAGTATGAGCAATAGTTTTGAGTACAACTTCCCAACAGAGGAAGAGTGGGAGAAGGTTATAAAGGATGTATCTGAGAAGTACACAGAAGTCTTCGCTCCAGAAAGACAAATGATATTTGGTAGAGGATGTGATACTCATGGAATTATTACTGAGAACAATCCTTTAGGCCCTGTACATTGTGGTGTAGATACCTGTACTCAATGTAACAAATGGGGTAAAGAAATGAGAGACCATATTCTTAAAGCAACAAAAGAATTATTATGATAGGAAAAGGATTATTAGCAACAATAGAAGAGTCAGCCAACGTGGTTACTTACAAACCAGGGAAGCTCGATATGGATGCGTTAGTAGACTTGGTGGTAGGGACTACTGGTGTACCTGAAGTGGTTGAAGAAAGAAAGTGTAAGACTTTTGGAACTGTAACCGATTCAAACTACAGACCATTCCATTGTAAGAATAAGAAATGTAAACATTGTAATGCAAAGAAGTAATAAAATACAAGACGTAGGGCCGGGAGAGTTTAGAACTAAACTGTGCCTGGAGGACGTACTAGTAGAGGGTTCACTCACGTACATCTCTGATGATGAGAATCATGAAGGGAATGCGCTTGTAGCGGACGATACTCTACACGTACCTAACTTCAATCTGTACTTTAAGAAGTGTTTTGAAACTACAGAAGACCAAGAATTTAAGGACATCGTAGCATCTTTCTTATACATCAATCCAGGGTTGTACAAAGATTCATTAGGCACAAATAAATTTGTCCAGTTTATCTTTTCAAACTTCATGGGTGGTAGAGCAATGGAGAAGTACAACATTGATTTGTCAACTTTTAAGGATACAATTAAGAAGTGGATGTATACGTATGAGTTGACAAACGAGTTCCCATTGTGTTGCTCATTCAAGAACCAAGACGTATTCTACGAGAGGAACTGTACTCTTACTACTGGTCAGAAGAGTGGGTTTACCCGGATGGTGAGAGCCAATAAGATGAGTTATCACTTCGGTGAAGTAATCCATATGGCTGCTGAACACGTGATAGAAGGTGCACATGAGCAACTAGAAATCACCAACTCAGTTATACTTAGAAACTCTAGCATAGGGAGCATACCAAGTTCAAGGTTTATTAGTAAACACATGAAGCCTGTAACTAAAACCATGATTGATTATGCCAACGTAGGGCGTACAATCAAAACAGAAAAGACCCTGGGAAAGTATCAGGAGTACACGAAAATGATTAACGATGGTAAGAGTGTACGGGAGACCATCAAGGAAATAGGAATCTCAAAATCAACATACTTACAATTTAAAAATATAGACAATGAACAGTAACGAATTAACATATATGAAAGCAAGACAGGCGGGCTATACAGGTCGTTCTATGAAGCAGGCAATGGATAACATGGTACTCAAATCAAGAGGCTCTGGGCCTAAGAATATCTGGTCTCATGGAGATTACTTCCGTGCTTCTATTATTGAAGATATGAACCTGAAATTTATTAGCGTACTTTTGGTAAACAAGAATGTGGAATCTTCCATAAACAACGAATTAATGCATCTGCAACATGAAGCTTTGGAAAATAGTAGCAACACTTAAAGAGAGCCAGGTAATAGGGGACTGTTACTGGTTTACTGATTTAAGAACAGGAGAGCGTACCATTACTCAGGAGAAAATCGTAGAAGTATTTGCGCAAGATTTTAACAAGCCGGTATTCAAGAAAGAAGAAATTGAAGTACGGAAACTAACACAGATGGTACCATGATAGAATTTTTAGAACACATAAGAAAACACTCAGAAGGGCAGGCTACCGCTGTAGCTGTTATAAAAGAAGCCCTATCAGATTTAAAAGAAATGGAAGATTTTTACGGACTACGTCCGTCTATGTTCGAGGAACTTCACGTAAAGGAAGTCCTAGCTATGAGACAGGAAAATCTATCAGAAATTGCATTACATATCCAAGCCATTAGAAACAAAATGAATGTCTTCTATGGTGATAAAATGATGTATGCTGAAATGACGTTTGAGGGAGTGGCACGGGTTAATGTGTACCAAGATTACACAGGTGTAGTTAGAGGATACTCCGAGGATTCACTATCAACTCCCCAGAGTACACCGCTTCAATATACCGATTAGTAGTAAAGATATCAGAAGCATCCCAAATCATACGTGCTACCTCAAGGTTTACATTGTTTCTTTCTAACAATTCTGCGTTGTCTAATGCCCAGGTTGCGAAGTTATCCTTAGTACTCATATATAATGTATTTGGTGTTGTTCTCAAAGAAGTTTATTGAAAGGGAGTACTCACTCCGACCATGCTTAGTGAGGTACTCCTTCTTTCTTAACCGTTTAATAATTCTAATAACTGTACTCATTGAAATGTTCAAGTGCGCTGATAAATAACCCATGTCAAGTTGTGCCGGTCGTAAGGTTGGGTTGTGAATGTAGATTAATTCTAAAACTAATGCTGCATCTGAACCTACTACTCTTGAAGAGGCGAAAATTCTACTGGACTCTATCATGTATCGTGAACTCATGACGCAAATATAAATAATAATTTCAATTTGACTGCTTTTTTACTCAATTTGACATATATTTGCGGAATGATTGTGAAATCGAGTACAGAAAAAGAGTATATTGAGAAGTACCTGAAAGCCCTACAAGGCTTAACTGGTATGTCCGATAGAGAGATTGCAGTTGCAGCTTCTATGGCTTTACGGTACGTACAATTCACTCGAATAAAAGAGACTTTCAAGACTCAGGCAGGCAAGGACAGTTATGACCCTATGACCGAACTGAAGAAGAAGGAGGCTCTAAACGAAATTACGAAAGAACTGAATATGTCATTCCCTGTCTTCCGTAATTATGTTTCTGCTTTAAAGAGAAAAGGGTTTTTCAAGGGAGGGGATATCAATCCTGCGTGTCTACCTAAAGGAAACTCAACTACTATAACATTTGTACTAGACGATGGGAGTGAACCAATATTACTATCTAAATAGTATCAGACGAGAGGCTGTTAACGTAGCCACTAAAGAGGTAGCAGAGAAATACCGCATGACACCTGCCAATGTAAAGAAGCTTGTACAGCTTGCAGGGCAGTATAACAAGAGTCACATAAACGAAATTGATTTCGAGTCTGACTTATTTGTACAAACAAACTCCTGGCAGTTGCCGGGTTCAGCAGGAACGGTGAGGGTACACTTTCTTGAACTGCTTTTAAACATGAGACAACACGGACATATCTCAGCACGCCAATGGGATGAGTTCGTTAAACCAATGTATGGCGAACAAATAGACAATTATGAAAGAAGAAGGCACAACAGTAAAATCGCTTACGAGTCCAGAAGGGAAAGAAGCAAACATTCCGAATATTGATTTAGGACATTCTAATGTAATGACTTCAGCACACGCAGTCAAAGACATAGCGGGAATCATCCTATCGAATGAATTATCTGAGAAACAAGTGATTGTGGCATTAGGCCCAAACGCATCTCTCGGACACAAAGACGGGTTTGAACCTTTGAAGGTAGGGGATTGGGTTACTATTAATACTGATAGATTTCCAAGGAATTCCAAACCGGGTAAACAGGACATGGGCAATGTCGTTACTGTAATCCCACCAATTGAGAAGGTTGATGGAGAATCTTATCTATTCTTTACTGACAGAGAAATTAAGTATCGCTTAAAAAAATAACAATGATTCTATTCTTAAATGAAGACGGAGAATTACAACTAACTGAGAAAGCCCTTATGATTAAAGGGTTTTCGCGGTTAAGGGATTATGCTAGAGAACAGTACAATGTTGGTATGGTTACAACTATATTTTCCGTACTGCATTTGATGTATGATTATGATTCGTCTTACCTATACGACCATCCAGATGAAGTTGAAAGACTGAAGGCTGTGAGAGCTGCCGTTGAAGGCGGTAAGGATTTCAAGATGACACGAACCGTGAAGGAAGGAATGGAACTTTATAAAACTCTTTACGAGAAAGAACAAGTATCATCCTACATGGTATTGAAACGTAACTTCTTCAGACTCAAGAACTATGCTGATAGCATGAGCCTTACTCCGGTACTGCTCGATGAAGATACACTAACCGGCAAACCCAAAGAGGTGTTTGTTGACCACAAAGAATTTAAAGATGTAAACGCACTTATTCCCAAGTTCCAGAAAGACCTTGAAGAATTTGAAAAGAAACTAGCTTCATTTACCAAGAACAAAATTGACGTATATGGTGGTGGTGACTTAGGCGAGTACGAAAGACCTGGAGTATAATGAAAGACCCAAAAGAAGTTCTGTATCCAACCAATGAGTTTCAAACACCTTTGACTCAAGAGTTGAAGGAATCCATGCCCGAAGAGGTGTGGAGTAAGTTAATGGAGTTCATCGGTACTGTTAAATTCGTGACGGAGTTAGTATCTCCTGACCGAAGACGGTACAACGAAATGGAACGAGAGGCTAACGGTAGAATAATCGTTGACCCTTCCCGACCACACGTACTGGAGAACATGGACTTCTTTGTAACTACCCGCTCTAACTTTGAGCAACATGGGTACTACACGGCGGCTAAACCTTCCAACAACCCAACCTCTGATTACAGGAAGTTTTGGGATGAGGAGATTCGTAGGTGTACCGAGTATTATGTTGACCCTACAACGGGTGAATGGGTACCGGGATACTTGTACTTCTACTGGAACTATGGTCGTCTAAAATTGACCGTTAAGAGGGAGGGAAGTAAGAAGAGTAAGTCAGGGAAGACCCGTGCTGATAGGGTTGACGCTTTTCCCGATAAATGGGAGGCTGACTACTTCTTCTTTCACTACTTAGACCAAGCCGAGGAAGCCGGTGAATATGCTTCAATGTTAAAGTGCAGGGGTGTAGGGTTCTCCTTTAAGGCATCCAACATGACACTAAGAAACTTCTTCCTTATTGTTCAATCCAAGTCGTATGTGACCGCATCATTAGATGGGTACTTATTCGAGGATGGTATTATGAACAAAGTACTGGAAGGTGAGGGTTTCATTCAGCAACATACAGCTTTCAAAAAGCGTAAGCTATACTCTGGTATTGAACATTTGATGGCAGGATTCAAGGATAAGTCCGCGAATAATGCACAGGCAGGTTACTTGTCTGAGATTACAGCAGTCAACGTTCGTAACCCACAGGCTATCAGGGGTAAGAGGGGTAAGTTAATTATCCACGAGGAAGCAGGTTCTAACAAAGGTTTGATTACAGCTTGGCACATTGCCGACAAGTCTCTGGATGATAGGGATAACGTATTTGGATTACAGTTAGCAGCAGGAACTGGTGGTGATAAGAACTCGGATTTCGAGGGCCTTGGACAACTATTCTTCAAGCCAGACGCACACAATGTTTATGGAATCCCTAATGTATTTGATAAGAATGCTTCGGCAAATCTATCCGGGTACTTCATCGGGGAATACATGAACAGACCAGACTCATATAACTCGGATGGTATTACAGATGTTGTAGCCAACTTGATTACAATATTCAGGTACCGTTGGAAGTTAGAGACTAAACTTGATGACCCTGAACAGTTAGCCAAGCGGAAAGCGGAGGGTGCAATTACACCTACAGAAGCTATCGTAACTATGCACCAATCGGTATTCCCGAAGGAGCTAGTGAAGAACCGTGAGATGGAATTGTCCACGAACTACATCGAGATTACTAGGACTCATCACAATGTTCGCTTATCGAGAACTGGTGCTAAAGTTACTTTGTTACACAGTAGCAGAAACAAACCGATTATTGATTACCCGTACGTTGGTAGTCAAGCAGCGAGTGCTTCGGTGACAATTAAGAACTTGCCTGAAACTCACGGCAATGAGGATATACCTTGGCTCCGTTATGGAATCGGTGTGGATACGTTGGATGATGATGGTGGGGTAGGTTCCTTATTCTCAGTAACCGTAATGGATTTCTGGAAGGATGAGATTGTAGCATGGTACATCGGACGTAACCTGATGGTTGAAGATGACTACGATATTGTACTGAACTTAGCTATGTTGTATAACGCAACAGTAAATTACGAGAGTAACCTCAAGGGGCTGTACTCTTATTTCAAGAACCATAATGCTTTAAGGTACCTATGTGATACACCACAGATATTGGTTGACCGCTCATTGATTGGAAACACTCAGCGTATCGGGAACAAGACCAAGGGAACCAGGGCTTCTAAGTCCGTAAATGCATGGGGTAGAAGATTACAAGCAGATTGGTTAAGAGCTCCACACGCGTACCGTGAAGGACTCAGGGGTGTTGATACCGTTGAGGATATCGAGTGGTTACGTGAGATGGGGATGTACAATCCGGATGGTAACTTCGATAAGATTTCAGCTAATAATATGTTGTTTATCTTACGTGAAAACCTCATCCAAGTAACGGATGGAAATAAATTCCTAGAGACAAGAAAGAAATCTGACTACGAGGACGATGAGTTCTTACAAGAATTTGACTTATCTTTGGGGTCTGATTTAGATTTTTAAAACTCAATAGATGTCGCAGTTATCATTACCAAAATTCAAACAACCATCAAAGTCCAAAACAAAAGAGTGGGCTAATGAGATATTGACCTATGCGGGAAATACTCTCTCCTTATACACTACGAACAATATTCGTACTGATGTCAGGGATAAGATTATCAACCTGGATTTGTACAATAGTATTATCCACGTGGAGGATTTCGTCAAGCTAGTAAACCCGTTAGACCTTGCTACCATTGACGCTTCGAGGGAGATTCAACATTACCCTATCGCAGCACCGTTAGTTGACTTACAGGTTGGAGAGATGATTAATCGCCCGTTCGACCCTATCGTAATGATTACTAACAACATTGCAATCGAGGAGAAAATGCAACGTAGACAGGCATGGGCTCGTGAGGAGATGGCTAGAGTTGAAAAGGAATTTGAGGGAGACGAAGCTGCTCTGAAGTCGGAGATGGAAGCACTTCAAAGAAAGTTGAAGTACACCTACAAAGACATCGTAGAGAAGAAAGCATCAGCATTGATTGACCATTACTGGAATGAATTGGGTATGAAGGAAACTTCTGTTGAGGCATTCAGACGTATGTTCTTTACTGGTGAGGAGTTATACGAAATCGACATCGTAAACAATGAACCAACCTTTCGTGTTGTAAACACAGTTAAGTTACGTACCTATGGTGGGGGTAACTCTAATAAGATTCATGAATCAGATATCATCGTAGTAGAAGACCACTTCTCGGCAGGATACTTAATCGACCGTTATGGTGATGAACTAACCGAGGAAGAAGTAGATAGAATCCTATCCTTTGAAACAGGGATGGGTACTTACGATAAACCTTACGGTGACGTAGGGCATGAGTTTGTTGATGGAGAAGCAGGAGAGATTCTAGGAAATGAACTCTCAAGTAACTACGTTGACTCCAATAGTAACGTTCGACATTTACGTGTACGTTGGAAAGCATACAAAATGATTAAGAAGATTCTGTATCAAGACCCTTCTACTGGCGAGGAGCAAGTAAAGATTGTAGGTGATACTTACAGAATGAAACAAGGGGAAGCCCTTAAAGAGAAAGTGTGGATTTACGATTGGTGGATTGGTACCTTGATTGGGGCTGACATCAAAGTAGATTGTAAACCAATTCCAATTAGATACAACAGATTAGGTAGTCTTTCAGAAGGACACCCAGGATTAGTAGGTCGTGCATTTAACTTGAACGAGCGTACAGCAGTACCGCCAATGACAAGAATGCGTCCGTACCAATACTTGTATGATGTGATTGTAGATAACATGGTTGTTGCGATGTCAAAGAACATTGGCCCAATCCTTGAAATGGATATGGCAAAGAGACCTAACGGTTGGACAACAGGAAAGTGGTTGAACTACATGACCAAGTACAATGTGAAATTTGTAGATAACTTTAAGGAGATTACTCAAGGGCCTGCAACTGGTACGTTAGCCGGTAATATGCAAGCAGGAAGAGACCAAGTATCTCAACTTGATTTCGGAAACTACATCCAACAGCTAGTGAATATGGCTGAATACTTGAAGTCTGCTATGGCTGAGATTGTAGGAATTACTCCTCAACGTATGGGTGCCGTAAGCAATAGAGAAAGTGTTGGTGGTGTAGAAGTAGCGAAATCTCAATCGTCTCACATGACTGAGTGGTTATTTTATATCCATGACGAGAATCTTGTAGAGGCACTCAACATATTTGTAGAGGGAGCGAAGTTCGCTTTGAAAGATAACCCGAAGAAATTACAGAATATTGTTGATGGGTTTACTAGAGAAATGATTGATGTATCAGAGGACGACTTCGCAGGAGCTGACCTTGGTGTATTCATATCAAATTCTCAAGATGCTAAGAAGCACAAACAGATACTTGAACAAGTTGCCCACGCGTATATGCAAAACGGTGGAGACTTCTCATTCGTATTTGATATTCTATTCTCGAACTCTATGTCTGAGAAGCGTAAATTGATTGAAGACCATGAGGACAAACTTCGTAAGGAGCAAAGTCAAGCTAGGGAACAAGAGATGGCTGCTGTTACTTCTGCACAAGAAATGGCCGCACAAGCAGAAGAGACTAAGTTACAAATCGACAAGTCCAAAGTAGAAATGGATAAGTACAAAGCCGATTTAGATTCCACTACTAAGATTCGTCTGAAGGAAATGGATTTACTTTCAGCACAAGGGAAACTGAATGTTGATGAGAACCAATCCAAGGAACAACTTGCTATGAGTATGCAAACTTTGCAGCAGGATATGGGTAAGGAAGCGACTAGAGCTAAAGAAAAACAACAAGAACTCAGCATTAAAGACAAGGAGGTAGAGGCCAAGAAAGCGGCTCCTACAACTTCTTCATCATAATTTTATGAACATTTTTGCTGCTGTATAGATTTTTATACTAATTTTGACACCAATAGACAACAACACTATGAATGAACCAAAATTTAATATTGATGACTACGATGATGTAGGCGGTATTGAGGACACAGCGATTAGCTTGACTCCCGATGCTCCTGTAGATGTTGTACCACCAGTAGTACCAGATGCACCTCCAATAGATGGTGCAGACCCGGTACCTCCAGTATCTCCAGACTTTGTGCCAGTAGGCGATGAAGAGTTGGACGAGGAAGGGAATCCGATTGAAATGCCTACACTACCTAACTCTGAGGAAGCGGAAGTTTACAAAGGAGTAGCTAGTATCTTAGGAAAAGAAGGTTTCTTTACTTCAGAAGCAGAACTTGATGCAGTTAATTCTCCACAAGCTTTAGCAGAACTGATGAACAAAGAAGTCCAGGCAAGACTAACAGATGAGCAGAAGCACATCCAAGAATACATGAATAAGGGCTTAGACCTTGGAGTAGTCTCCAAGATTCAGAAGTCACTTGACCAGACTAACGGGATTGAAGCGAAAGATATCGCAGCTAGTCCAGAATACGCAAAACGTTTAATCGCAGAGGAGTTTACTCTAAGAGGGATGGACGGACAGTACTACGCAGACTTATTTGAGAAAGCCGGTACTTTAGAAACTGAAGGTGTGAAAGCACTTGCTATGCGTAAGGAATCGTTACAAGGTGCTTTAACTAAAGAGGAAGCGAAAGCTGAATTAGCAGTCCAAAGTAAGAAAGATGCTCAAGATGCACATATTGCTGCATTCGAAAAGCAACTTGGAAATAAAGAATACTTAGGTAGGGCCGTAACAGAGGTCACTACAGAAAAGATAAAGAGTCTAGTAAATACTCCAGTAGCGTACGCCTCCGATGGTAGTCCAATGAATGCAATCATGGATTTCAAAGAGAAGAACCCTGCCGAATATGAGTATGCAGTAGCACACTTGTTCCATCGTACTAATGGATTTAAGGACACGAAGTTCTTTGACCGTAGTGCGGAGACAAGAGTTTCTAAAGGGTTTAAGAATGCCGTGAGTTCGCTGAGTGCGAGTGATGATATTCAGAACTCAAGGTTATCAAGGAACAATCCGAAGGTAATTGATGTAGAAACAATTGATGATGTAATTGTTTAATAATATAATATAAACTGTAAAAAAAGCAAGAAATGAGTAAGTATACACCTTATCAATTTTCAGCAGCAAAAACAGCGACAGGAATGATGGATGATAACCACTTGGGTATCATGTTTCAGAACAAGCCGCAGTTTTTGAAAAAGACTGTAACGAGGTTACTGTCATCTGAAGGAGTACGTAATATCGACACCGTACTTGATATGTTCCCCGTTACCAAGATGGAAGACGAGGGATTATTTTACTGGGATATCACCGGTGATAATATGATTAATGTCGCATTAGTAGAAGCAAGATGGAGGGGAGCAGCCGTTTCAAGTGCAACCAACAACGTTGGGCAAGCAGGAGAATTGATTGAGCTAGTTTTCCCAGAGGCATATTTCTCTGATGTTCACATGATTGTCGGTGAGAAGAACGAATTGTACCAACTTCGTATCGTGGGAGACCCGGTTTATGAAGGAAGTTTAGCTGTATACCAGGCAGAGTTGATGGGTAATAACCAAAACGGAATGCCAGGTGAAGAGTTAGTTTCAGGTAAACGTTTCTCTAAAGATTTCTCTCCAGTAGAAGATATGTTATCTACTAAAGGTGGTGAAATTAGTTTTGCTTCTCCTGCTAGAGTAGGTAACGAGATGACTACCATCCGTATCCAACACAAAGAGCCAGGAAAGAATATCGGCAAAAAAGTGGCAACTTCTATTCTATTGAAAAGAGGAAACCAAGAAATCGAAACAACTGCATGGTTACCTGCTGTTGAGTGGACACTTGAGAAAACATGGTCGTATGAGAAAGCTCATGCAATTTGCTTCTCTCGTTCGAATCGTTCAGGCGATGGTCACTACTTCAACGTAGGAAAATCAGGTTACTATATCAAGCAAGGTATGGGATTACGTGAGCAAATGGAAGCGTCTAACGCTGTGTTCTACAACACATTCTCTTTGAGCTTATTGGAATCTCTATTGTATGATATTGGTGAAGGTAAATTAGATTACGGTAATGACCGTGTAATCTTAATGAGAACTGGTGAACGTGGTGCTGCTCAATTTCACAGAGCTGTAGCTGCTGATGCATCTGGTTGGACTTCATTATCTCAGAACAATCCTGCTGTGTTCCAAACCACTACTTCTCCTATGCATCCAAATGCATTGAAGTCTGGATTCCAATTTACTGAGTGGATTAGCCCAATGGGTTACCATGTAAAAGTAGAGACGGACACAATGTACGATGACAAAGTACGTAACAAGTTACGCGCACCTTCAATGGGTGGTGGTGTAGCTGAGTCATACAGATATGATATCTACTTCGTAGGTTCTGAATCTGAGCCAAATATCTACAAGGTTGAACTTGCTAGAGGTGACGATTGGGGTTATGAGTCTGGTTTCCGTAATCCTTTCACAGGAGAACGTAATATTCAGAACATGAGTCACGCTGAAGATTCTGCAACTTACACTCGTTATGGGTCGTTTGGAGCAGCTATCGTTGACCCGGGAAGAGTTATTTCTCTTATCCCAACACTATTACAATAATCACATAATAGCTCCTGCCTTCGGGTGGGGGCTTTTTTTAAACCATAGACAATGGCACCAAAAAAGACAATCAAAAATGAGGACTTGGCAGTAGCTGAGAACCCTAGAAGTGAGAACCTAGTTGAACAAACAATGGGCCTCGAAGCGAGAGCATCAAACACACCGTTCCACGCAGTAGGTAGTACTACTATGGAGACAGGAGATATCTCGTATAAGTATTTACCAAGGGAAGTTCCCGGTATTACGGATAAAAACCACGTACTATTCGGTGGTAAATTACCTTCAGCTATTGATAGATTCCCTGTGTGTAAAAACGAAGCAGGTAGATTTGTATTAAACTTGTCGCCTCAAGAGGAGTCGTTTATCATGGATGGATTAGGTCTTATGAAAGGAGACTTAAATACTTTTGACAAGAGCAACGAGTATCTTGATAATTTGATGATTGAAGTTCCAAGACATGGAGTTACTTTGAATACATCAAATCCTTATGACTACTTAGTTGATAAAATATTACTTGGCTACACGGGCATCTTTGCTCCGAGTATTGCAGCTAAGAACAACAAGAAATCGTACAGATATGTGCGTATTAAACAATCAGAGGAAACGTTACTACGTTTAGAATCTTCTGACGAAAAGAAAATTGCATATAAATTACTTGGTGGTTTGGAAGAATCTCGTGAGAAAATGATTATGTATTTACTTAACAGTAAAGTAAGAGTGCATCCAGGAATTAAGAACTTGGACTTGAAAGCATTAGTAAATGAAATAGCAGAACGTAACTTTAAGAAGTTTATCTTGACTTTGAATGATGAGTTATTCATCGAGAAAGGTTTAGTGAACATGGGAGTTATCTTAGATGTTATCCAAGTGAAGAGTGGTTTACACTTCTTTGAAGGACAACCTTTAGCCTTTACAGGTCAAGCTGCAACTGACATCAACGCTGCAAAGTACTTGATGGACAAAGAAAATGCAACAATTAAAGTAGCAATTAGTAAAGACGTATTAGATGCTTTTATCGGAAATTAATGCCCAATTCGACCTTCGGTTCGAGAACCTTACCACGGCAGGTACTATAGGATTAGATGACTATGAGAAATCAATTTGTCTGACTTATGGCCAATTAGAGTTAGTAAAAGCGTATGCAGAGGCAGAAGACCTATTGCATATTGACGGTACTATTGACTTTAATTCAATGACTCCTGCTACCTCGAACAACTACGAAAAGGCTTATGAGGCATCTCCTTTAAATGCAATAAAGATATTAGACCGCACGTTGATAGACACGGTGGATAATACTTATAGAATTATGGGCGAGGTTGTACCTGCGAGCACCATCCGAGAGATGATTAATGCTCCGTACAAATACCCGCCTAAAAATGTTGTCTATGTCCTGGTTGGGGAGAACGCAGAGATTGTGTTCCCCCCTATTGGGTTTCAAGTAGGAGACTACATTCGTAGATATGTGAAATATCCAACACCGGTTATCTTAACTCAGTTATCTGGGGCAGACTCCATTGATGGATTACAAGCACCTACAGACTCAATTTTATCCGATACAGGGCAGAATGAAATGATTACAGTAGCTGTAGCATTCGCAATCGAGACTTATGTGGGACAACCTAAACAATCAACTAATCAGTAATCATGACTACAGACGAGCTATCACACCAATTCGACACCCAAGTTTGGAAACAAAAGAAAGGTTTAGTACTTGATGAGTACGCGAAATCCCTGTATCTTACAAAGGCACAGGAGAATATTGTTATCGGATTAGCAGATACTTACGAGTATACTGACAAGATTAGGGAGCAATTAGAGCCTTTGTTGGTGGTAAATACCATCACAAGCTTCACTACTTATACGAGTTTCTTTACAATCACATGGCCTACGGATATACTTACAGTTACCTATGAGGTACTTAATGATGTTACCCCTACAATCCCATTGGATAATAATGATATTCATATGACCTTGGAGAATCCTTTTAGAAAACCAGATGAGAATATTTCTTACCGGGTTACTGTAGGAGCAGAAATTGCTCGTTTATATTCAGCTTATGTACCAGTATCTTATACTTTACACTACATTAAGCAGCCAGACCCAATCGTTTTAGAAGACTTAACGGCAACGGGACTGACTATACAAGGGGTCGCAACTCCAACAACCTCAGTGCTTAACGACAAGTTAGCGTTAGACATTGTAGACCTTGCAGTAATTTTAGCATTAAGTGACGTTGCTAGATTTGCACAACAACCACAAAAAGAGTAATTTTGGGGTCAACTACGATTCAAAATATTAATTATATAAAAATTTTATTATGTCAATTTCAACAAATCAAATGCTTGCTGTTTACGTTTCTACACGAAGCGAAGCATCAGGTACTTCAGACGCAGGTACTGCGGGTACTGCTGCTGCTACAATCTACGCAGGAACTAGTTTAGTTTCTTACCAGGCTGCAAACGGGCTCTTCTATAATACTCCCGAATTAGCTTTCGCAGGAGCAATAGATGGTACTCCCGCTAACGATACCGGTGATGGTAACTGTACGTTACTCTTCATTGATGAAGCAGGTTCTAAGTACACAAGACGTATTGAGAAAGCTTCTTTAGTTTCTTATAAGGAAACTCCTTATAATGCACAGGTACAGAAAGCATCGACTTTAACTATTACTTCTAGCATTACAGAAGGAGCTTCTTACACAGTTCGTTTAGCTTTACCTAATTACGGTGGTGCTATTTCGCAACAAGATGAGAAGTATTTCTACGGAAATCACGTTGCTACTTCAACCGATACAGCTACAACTATTGCAGCAGGATTGGTAAGTACTATTAACAAGTCTATGAGTCAATCAAATGACTTGAATCCATTCATTACAGTAGCTAGTGCTGCCGGAGTTATTACCTTCACAGGGGTTAAACAAAAGTATGTAAGAGCTAAGTTCCAAGGTAAGCAAATCGAGTTTAACGCTTCGATTACTAATCCTGAAGCTTTCTGGGGTGATGAGGCAATTACCGTTTTACCAGTTGTTGGTAGTGGTGTAGATAATCAGGTACGTACTTTAGAAGAGTTCTTCGCAGGTTACAACTCAGATTACGCTAACCGTGGTGCTGACTTTCCAGGTGGTGGAGACCCAATCTTTACTGCTGCTAATGGTAAGACCTATGATGGTACTTCTATCTTATTGAAAAATGGATACGGAGCTGCTAATATAGGCACTCAAAGAAGCGAGATTTTATGCTACTTTGCACAGTAAGAATTAATCCCATTTTATAATTTGAAAAGGGCTGCTTAATAGGTGGCCCTTTTTTTGTATATTTGTAGTATGACTTTAGAAACATTCACAACAGGAAATACTGAATTAACACTAGTTGTTGAATCTCTAAATTCTGTTCCAACAGATGTCACAGTTACTTTCCCAGATGGTAGTACTGTAACGACTTCTACATACGATAGTGCGGTAGATGATGTATACACTTATAAGATTCCTACAGCATATTCCGATGGAGTATTTTACGGGGTGGTGACCAGTTCAACAGACGCGCAAGTGGCTGCTACTATCGCTAATCTTACTAAAGGTATCACATACTTGGTTAATAAGGTATTGAACTCAGACTTTGACTGCTTACTTATGCAGAAGATGTACGCTGTTGAAAGCTACGTTTACTCAGGTAAGTGGAATGAGGCTAATTCTATTTACAACGCTTTGGTACTAGGTAATGTACCCTGCGTGACTACTTACACACCTGAAATAACTGAAGTTTACATTTGGGTAATTAACGGGGTTTTAATAAAACAATAATGGGCTATCAAGAAGTATTTGAATCAAACGCTTTGCTGCGTAAAATATATGGCACATCATTAACTGGTTATTCCACGGAAATGATGATGCTAGATTATGTACTTGGGAAGCTCGTAGATACAGAAGACATGAATAAAGCGAAACTACTAAGGGCTAAATTCAACCTAGTTGGAGAGCCAGATACATCGGGTACCGTTACAACATATACTGTTTACTACGGTATGTCAGCAGATGATAGCCTAAGTAATGGGGGAGACTTATCTTCATTGAACTCTGTTATCAACAGCGCAATCAACGCAGAGGTACCTATTATCGGGACTAGCGAGTACATCTACTTTGCCACTCCCGTTTCATTAGGCTCTATTTTGAAGTTGCAGGATGGAAACGACTTTACAGTTTACAACAGAAATGCTACATCAGGGCCATTCCAATTGACCCAAGCTACCGTGGTAGTTGGTGGAGTATCAATCTTATATAACATTTACAGGACGCACATCCCTACACAAGTGCAACCCCAACAGAATTACGACATAATTTTTTAATTAATTTTTAAACTATAACAATGTCTATAGATATTATAACCGGATTTTTTAGTAGTTCTAGGGAAGCACTTGATAAAAGAAGCGGCCCTTACGAAACTACTACTGAAGCTAATGCAGCTTTAGGACCCTTTGATAGATACGTTGGACTTTCGGTCCTTATCATCGCAAATGCCTCCAAAGACGGTGGCGGCAATTACATTACAGGTGATGTAGCACACTATATTTATGATGGCGGTATTGCTGACAACAATCTTGTAGAAGACTCAAGTGGAGGTACAGGTACTTATACTTCATCTATTGCGGCAGGTACACTAGTTCCTGATACTGTAGGTGGGTACTTAGCAGGTACTGACCTAGATACTTTCAACGGAGACGGATTCTCTGCTATGTGGGATACTTTGCTATTCCCTACAATTGCTGCATACATTAGTGATACTGTAGATGTAGTACTTAGTGGACAATCAAGTACTTCTTTGGAGCAAGGTGTTTCTACTTCAGTTAGCATAACTGCTACATTCGACTCAGGGGATATCACTAACGGTGATGGTTCAGCAGGGCCAGATGTAGTAGGAGCAGCTAACAACTACACATTCACTTTACCAGATACAAGTACTGTTGACCAAGGGTTGACTACACTTTATACTGATGGTGCATATGTTGTAGAACTTGGGGGTAACACATGGGGTGTTGCAGTAACCCATGATATAGGTACAGGAGCATACTACGATTCTACAGGAGCTGCGGCTACTAACTTAGATGGGTCAAGGGGAGCTTCTAGCACTTCTGATAACTCAGGTACTATTACAGGTTACACACCTTATTTGATTGCATCTGATGCATCTGATGTATCTGGTGGTGGAACTGCTTTATATGGTGCTACTGATAGCAAGTTAATCACAGGTAAGTCTAATAAGACCGTAAGCTTAACGGCAAGTAACGAGTACGTGTACTTTACTTATCCTGAGACTTACGGAACTTTGACTACTATCGTGGATAATAACGGGTTTGATGTAACTGGGTCTTGGACTTTATTTCCAGGCGTACCTGTAACATCTACAGGTTTAGCAACTGACTGGACTGTAGATTGTAACATTTACAGAACTACCTCTCCTACAACTATTGGAGGAGTGAACTACCAATTTAAATATTAAGAAGAAAACTAGAATAACATGGCAATTGATATTATAACAGGATTTAAGTCTTCCTCAAGGGAAGCATTAGATGCACGTTCTGGCCCCTATGAAACTGTAACGGAGGCAAATACAGCACTAGGGACATTTGACAGATACGTGGGTTTACCTGTGACTATAGTAACAGGAGCCTCAAAAGATGGAAGTGGGAATTATACAGGTGGTACTCCTAGCACCTATACCTACGAAGGTGGTATAGCAGATATCAATCTAATTGCCTATGGTGGAGGAATTGGAGACATGGCAAAAAGCATCTACGACCCATCAAATAAAGGGTATGTAAATAAAGCGGGGAAAATACATTTAATTGTGGATTCGCTAACTTCAAACGGGGCTATAGATTTAGACCTTGACACCTTCACGAATTTTGATTTGTTGCTTGATGGAAATGTTTCTTCTTTTTCGATTTCAAACGGTGAATTGTACCAACGAAGGATTGTAAACATTTCAAAAAATGCGGCCGGATATTATTTTGATATTGCAGATGATTATTCAGATGCGGCAACATATTCAACTGGTGATGTTCGTGGTGTTGAAAGTGAAGGTTCTGTTTTGGGTAGAATTTATTACAAAGCAAATCAAGATATTATTGCACCGGAAGTTTTTAATCCGGCAAAATGGGATTTACACATTAAAATGCAAGATGATGTTGAAGTTTCACTTTCGTATGCACAAGACGAAAAAGACCAATTAATAATTACACCTAAAATTACCGGGTCAATTATGTATTACTCAATAACACCAAATTACAATGTCTAAAATCGAGCCTCCAAAAAAAAATGCTTTACTAGGTCATTTTTTGGATAAGAATTATCACACACCACAAACTGACG
>TARA_R110000851_G_scaffold120002_1_pt1 | contig 42900 bp, 53 predicted proteins | sample TARA_R110000851 | Tara Oceans TARA_R110000851 (sample SAMEA4397627) | marine metagenome | biome: Polar Biome; feature: [DCM] deep chlorophyll maximum layer (ENVO:01000326); material: water (ENVO:00002006), including particulate matter (ENVO:01000060) such as... | depth 17 m
CCGGCAGGGGGGCCCGCCGGCGCGTTGGTCTGCGGCGCTGCCGTCGTCGTGGTCGGCGGTGCCTGCGGGGTAGCAACGGGCGCAGAGGGCGTCGGTGTTGCAGCGGCCGGAGGGGGAGCCGGAGGCGACCCCCCGGGCGCGCCAGCCGATGCCGCCTGCGCCCTGGTTTTTGCTTGGTGCTTCGTCCGCAGCTGATCGAGCAGGCCACGGTCGACCGGCGTTCCCATTCCACCTCGAGCTTTCGGCTCGTCGGCGTTGGGGTTGATCCACTCGGCTCGGAACCTGGTGCTGCCCTCGTACACCTCGGAGGCTACGTCGACGAGCACGAACACGTTCGGCGGCACCTGCTCGAACTTGTCCCAGTCGCCGTCCCACAGGGCGCAGTCGACGAGACGCTTCGAGGTCTTGTCCGAAAGGATCGGCTCTGCTCCGGCGATCGCGTTGCCGTCGGCGTCCTTGGCCTTCACCAAGATCCAAGCGCGGTGCTCGGTGAACCAGCCCGGAGGATAGGGGCCTTTCCACCCAGCCTCTTTGCCCTCCCACTTTTCGTGGATCGCGAACTTGATCGCTACGGCAACGCTGCCGCTGTCGTACTTCTCAAGGGCCCACGAAACGGGGTAAGCGCGGAACACGCCCTCTTCTTCGATCTGCTGGACGCAGAGGTCTTCGGGGTTCGTCATGTTGTTATTGATGGCAGGGGGATCAGACGATTCCGAGCGACTGCCATACGTCGCCGGGCGCTTGGGTTGTGAAGGGAAGCATGAATTGAGCCGTGCGCGATTTCGCCACGTGCGTCGGGAGTTCCTGAGAGTAGATGTGCCGCGTTCCCGCGCCCACTCCCTTTCCGTCCTCGTCGACCTGAACGTCGTAGCCGATGAACAGTAGGTGCTCGCACCAGTTTTTGACTAGCGATGCGATGTCCTTCTCGCCGCGCTTGTCTCCGGAGTGGAGTTTCGGTTGCCAGCGAAGCCAGTCCACGCCGTACGGGTTGGGGACCACGACCGAGACGTCGTGCGCCACGAGGCACACATTGAATCCGAGGTCCGCAACCTTGTCGAGATCGGAGAGCAGCGCGACGAACTCGTCGTACACGAACTGCCAGCCCTTACCGAAACCGAAGCCTTCGATCGAGTCGACGCTCTTGCCCTTCTCCGTCCTGCGCGTGGCAACGACGTGTTCCTTCGCGAACTCTTCGGCGACGGATGCGGAGTCGATCACTAGCGACCGAACTCCAGAGGGCGGGTTCGCTGCAAAGCCGGCGATCTTTGATCTGAGCTCGGTCCAGCCCGACACGATGTCGCGCTTCACCTGCAGCTTTTTCGTGGACCGTTCGAGGTCGAGGAAGATCGGGGCGGGCAGCCACGCGGCGACCGTCGACTTGCCGATTCCGCCTGTTCCGTAAACGACAATCCTGTCGCCGCCGGCAATGGTTCCCTCGGTGAGATTCAGAGGCATCGCCTCTGGCACGTTCGCCTTTGGGCTTCTCGTTACTGCCGCGCGCGTCGGCGCGGCGATAGGTGCGGGTGCTGCTTGGGTCATCACTTGTCGTCCAGTTCGGGGTGCAGGTGCTCGCGCCGTGCGTATCCGGACGGCACGCCCTCACGGGGATCGACGTTGTTCGAGCACACGGGGAAGAAATCGCACAGACCGAAGGTGGCGCATGCGTCGGGGTTCTTAGGGAAGCGCTCGAGCCCATACGCGGTCTCGATCAGCTGGATCGTTCCCTGCGTGTCGAGTTCGGCTTGTTCGATGTCGAGGTTCGTACGCGGGACGAGCGAGCGGTTGAAGTAGAAGCTCGGGCGATCGCCGATGTCGGCCGTCAACCTGGCGCCGTACATCTTCAGCGTTTCCTTGCCGTGGAACACCGCGCCCTCAAGCGACTCCTCGTCGAACTCCTCGGTGAAATAGATGCCCGGTCCGTCGGCCGCCACCTCTGCGCGCATGCGCTTCACCTCGGCCTTGGTCAGAGCCTTCGCGCGAATCGTCGGCTTGCGCACGACGTCGTACAACGTGAACGCCGGGGCCTCGCCCGTGATCTCGCGAAACGCCTTGTCGTAGAACGACACTTGTGAACCCATGCGCTGCCGAGCCCAGAAAGGGCTGCCGTCGGCGATGTCTTCACCGGATGTCTTGCGCTCCAGGATTCCGACGCGACCGTTCTGCTTCACGATGCCGTCGATCTGTCCACGCCGCACCGTTCCGTCGAGCTCATACTCGAACGTGTGCTCGGACTCGACGATCTCGACTTCCCGTTCAGACCAGAACCAATCGTAAGCCGCCAGCAGTCGCTTCAGCTTCTCCTTCCAAGTGTCGCCGGGCGCGCGCCTGTCGATCGCGTCGTACCCCGAAATCTGAACGGCGGGTTCACCGGCGTATCCCTGCGCGCTGACGTCGGGTCCCGTGTGAAGCGCTGCAGCCTGCGCGCTCTTGGTCCGTACGTCGTGCGCGTGGTGCCATGCGCTTCCTACGCGCAACACTTCCCGATCGTCCCCCTCGCGTTCAAGCTGCAACGCGTATCTGTTTTCAAACTCGCGCGGGCACCTCCGAAAGCAGGACAGACAGGAGTTCGTGTAACTATCGATCTTTTTCATTTCTGCTTGCCTCTGCAAGTGGGGCCGATGCCGAGTCGGATGGACTCCGGCTGAGTGAGCACGGCATTGCAGACGACGCATCGCCCTTCAAGCTGCAGGCGGTAGCCCTCGCCGTACCAATGCCCGTGTTTGAATTCGGTCGCGCCGCGCACGATCAGGTCGGACCAGATCGCGCACTTCTTTTCGGTCGCGCTCCAATGGTCGCCGTAGTTGAAGCCGTCGATCTGGAGAGTCCGCGACGCGGACGAAAATCGCTTCCAGACGTCGACGCGTGTTCCGTCGTCACTCCAGAACCCGACGCCCTTCCAGTCGCGGGTATTGTCGGGCCCCTGCAGCAGCGCGAGAATGCGCCTGCCTTCGAGGGCGCCCTTCCTGGCCGTGTAGAGCTTCACCGTGAAGTGGCCGGCTTCCGGGTGGGAAACGGTGTATGTGCCGTTGTGTGCGTTCAGTCCCGAGTCGGGGAACAGCACGCCCATGCTGTCAGTCTTTGTCATGTTGTCGCGCCCGGTTCGTTTTGTGGGCCGGGGCCGTTGGCCCCTTGATGGCGGAAGGTTACCCCCGGGATCCCGATCGCGCTAGTTGGTATTTCGGTGAAACTAAAACGGCCCCCCAGGGCGCAAGCCGTGGGGGGCCGTTGTGGCATGTGCGCTACGGGGAGCGTTCAGGTCGACGGATTCAGAGGGGGATCGTTGGCGCCCCCCTCCGAATCGGGAGGTCCGGTGTTGGCCGTAGCCTCTTCGGGGGGGGCGGCGGCAGCGGTTCGATCCGTTCCGTCGGTCTCGGGGACGCCCTCGCCTCCATCGCCAGCCGGGGGAGTGGTGGCGGCGGTTCGGTCCGTTCCGTCGGTCTCGGGGACGCCCTCGCCAACGGGGGTAGAGGCGTCAGCGGGCTCGCCGCCGGCGTCGGTCGCGGTGTCGGGGGTGGGGTCGGGGGTGGGGTCGACCACTTCAGCGGCGGCCGATGCGGCGGCACCACCAACGACACCTGCGCTCCCGCCGGCACTCGCCAGGGCGACGGCCACGATGCGAAGACCGCCCGCGAGCACGCCGAGCCAAATCTGTTGGGTCGACTTCACGATCTCGGCCGAGCCAAGCCCGGCGAACAGCGCGACGTTGTTACGCGCAGCGATCACGGCCTTGTCGAAACCGGGCTCGCCGTTGTCCAGGATCGTTGCGAGTTGCAACGACTGCTCTGACGCGTAGGACGCGATCGCGTCCTTCTGCTCTTTGAACTTTGCGGGAAGCTCGTTCAGGGTGGCCTGAATGAGATCCTCGAATGCCTGCTTGGGGTCCATGCTAGTTACTTCCTTGGAGCGACACGATCGTCGCTGTGAATTGATCGGCCTGTTCAGTTAGAAGCCCGGCAGCGGTTGGGCCGATATCGCCGTCGCCAAGCTGGTCCTCGATTCCGCGATCGACCCACGGGCGCATCGTGGTCGTCCACGGCACGCCTCGCAACTCGTCGGGGTTCTTGTTCTGGAGCGCCGCCTTCATAGCGACGGCCTGCGCGCGGAGACTCGAGCGCGCTGCCGATGTTAGATCGCCTTCGCTGAACCCGTCGTCGAGTCCGCGCTGATAGTCAGCATTGACAGCCGGCCACGCGAGTTGGGCCGGGGGGAAGAGGAGGACTTCCTTCGCGGCCTCCGGAGTCACGCACGACTGCGTGGTCGAAACGAGGAAGAGGCAGCCGACGACAAGCGCCAGAGAGATTAGGGATTGGAGTGCTTTCATTCCGTGGAGGGTTCGAGGGTGGCCGTCGCTTCCGTGACGGCGTCGGGGTTGCGTTTGAGGATCTCCAAGATCGTCGCTTGGTCTTCGACGCTTTGGGGTGAGGGTTGAACGTTGGTCACGTTCACCGAGGTCGCGTTCGGTTTGAACACCGCCTCGATCTGTGCGCGCGACTTGCCGACGTCGGCGACACCTTGCATCGCGATATACGCGACGATCGGGCCGACGACGAACGCGATCTGCTCGGAGGTCATGCCGCGCTGCATCCCGAGAAACGAGATCACCGAGGCGAGTACGGACGCGAGGAACTTCTTCGATTCCAGGATGGGCGGGATGTTCATTTCCCCCGTGTACCCGATGCGACGACGATGAGCAAGATCCCAAGTCCACCCCATGCGATCATCGTTCCCTCCCACCCCCACACGCGCACTCCCTGGACCCAGAAAGCAACACACACCACGGCCACGAGAATCATCCAGGGGTTCAACTTCACGCTGCGGCCACCATGCCGGCGAGGGCGTCCTCGCGGTTCAGGTGAGCGCCCAGCGCAGACTTGCGCGCGAGCTTGTGCTGATCGAGCGCGGCGTCGGTCTCCACGCATGCGCCGGCGAAGTCCTCGCCCGGCTTCCAGCTTCCAGCGGCGCCGGCCAGGAAGACGGGCGCGCGGCTCGCCACGTGGGTCGTTCCGAACTGCCGCTCGATTCGCATCCGTGCCGCCTCTGCGTGCGCGACGTCGACGTCGCAACCGTCACCGGGGAGGAGTAGCGCGAACTCGTCACCGCCGACGCGATAGAACGGCTCGCCGCCACGGGTTGCCTCTTCGGCGCGGCGGATCAGATTGTCGGCGCCGACGTGACCGAGCGCCGTGTTCGCCGCCTTCAGGTTCGCCATATCGAACAGGACGAACGCGAAGGCGTGGCCCCTGTCGATCAGAGCGTCGGTCGCGTGATCCCATGCGCGTCGGTTGGGGAGCCCGGTCAGCGGGTCCTCGTACGAGAGTCGCCGAAGGCGGTCCTGGGAACGCCGTAGAACGATCAACTGCACAAGGGCGGTGCAGAGTGCGGACGAAACTAGGATCAGCGTGAAGGTGCTCATGGGTCCTTTGTCGGCGTGACCCTCACCGAGACTTGAATCTCAGTTTGGGAAATTGAAGTCGTACCCGTCCCTCGGGTGTACGGCCGGCGAAATCAGGACGTGTTCGCCACGCACCCGGCTGTACCTCTGTTCGCATCCGGCGTGGACCGTCGGGGTGGGGATCCTTCGATCGATCTCCAGGAAGAACGCGGCCGCCGGCTTGAACTCCATCGGCTCTGTGCCGGGCACTACGCGCTCTGACGTTCGAGGGGTCTCCTCGATAAGCCTCGCGCCGTGGTCTGGTCCGAGCATCTTCTCGACCTCGGCCATCGGCTCGAGCACGTTCTCGCCGTCGTGAATCCAAAGCACGATCTCGGGCGGGTCGGTGTCGTCCCAGCACAGGAAGCCGGCAGGCGAAACAATCATCGGTTCGAGGTACACGGCGCCATTGCGTCCGCGCACCCACACAGGGGACATGCTCATGTTGATTTCCTTGGGCCCACAGGGGGGCCTTCGCCGCCGGGGAAGTTTGCGTCGTCGTGACGCTTGACCAGCCGACCGACTTCGATGTCGATCCCGTTCAGCCTGGTCTGATAGGTGGTCTGCAGCGCGCCGATGTCAGCGGCCGCGTCGAGTCGTCCGTACCGGGTGCCGACGTACAGCAACAGGATCAGCGCCCAGCCCGGCGCGTCGGCTTCACGCATCGCGAAAAAGCTGATCCCCAGCACAACGAACTCGGTCGCATGACGCGCGCGCCAGGACTTCGAGAAGAACTCGCCGATCTTGACGGCGCTCACCGCTTGCTCCCTCGCGCCTGCATCATGTTCCGCTCGACCTCGACGATCTTGGCATAGATCGCGGCTTGCATCTTGGCGGTCACGACGACGGCGGCGGGCGCGCCGGGTTTCAACGACTCTTTCAGTAGCTCGTCGATCAGCTGCTCTCTCGCAATCTTCGGGTCAACCACCTCGCCGGGAGGGGCCTGGCAGTCAAGAGTCTTTCCGTCCCACTCGCGGTCAAGGTACGCCTCGCACTTCGGACGCTCGGTCTCCTCGGTCGCATCAACGAACACGCGATCGCCAACGTTGGGAACGTGATACGGCGCATAGATGTCGCTGCCCCAATGCGCATGCTGCAGCATTGTGTCGAGTGAGACGTCGACGTCACGAGCCCCGAGCATGAACGGCGACACGCCGTCGCGGCTGTTCCAGACCGTCTCGACTGTCTTGCCGTCCTTACTGACGTACTTCATCAGCATGAACGCCTCTTTGAACGCGTGGCCTTCGGCGGTCTTGATCGGCCGGGTTGCTTTGCTGGGTTTCTGCATGCGAAGAGGTGACCGGGTGATCGCCGAAATCGCAAGTAGAAAAAAAGAGCGCGCCCCGGAGTGATCCAGGGGCGCGCTCGTCACGACGTTATCGGCGCTGAGGTGGAGGGACGACGTAGCCGTCGAGCAGCGACTTTTCGTAAGCCTTGGCCCTGTTGGGCTGGCCCTCATCGTAGGTCTTCAGGTTGAGTCCCTTCATGGCGTCCGCCGTGGCCTGATCGGAAATCCGGACGTCCCCGATCAGGATCCCGTTCTGCTTCCAATTCCACGCCGAGTCAATGGTCAGGTCGCCGTTCGGGGATCCGTCGTAGGTGTTCCCCGGCCAGAACGTCACCGACTGGCATGCGGAGATCGATGCGCAACCCCGGTCCCCTCTGAGGTTCTCAAAGCGGTTGCCCCACAAGTGAACGTTGCGGACGGGCTTGCCCTTGCTGTTGAGCCAGTTTCGCGCCGGGCTCTGTCCCGAGATCACGAGACAGGAATACTTTGCGTCCGTGATCTGATTGCCGAGCACGTACACGTCGGACTCTGGTCCAACCCACGACGTCATCGCCGCGCCGCCGTCGTACGTCTCACCTCCGGAACCGTGGTTCCATCCGTAGCCGTCCGAGTGATTGAACGCGATCACGACCGGCCCGACCGGGCGATCGTTACCGTCCCGACCTGGTCTCACCTGGAAACCTGATCGGTTGCCCCCTTTCAAATCGTTCCCGACGATCCACGTCCCCACCTCCAATGGTGGGATGTCGATCGTCGCCCAAGTCTCTACGGCCTCTCCAGCGCACGACTTGAAATAGGCCGAGTGTTCCTGGAGCGAAGTCCCTGGATCGGTCGGGAGGTTTCCACGGAACTTGTGATTGCGCCAGACCAGGGTGCCCCAGCCGTCGACGTGCATGCCGCTCGCGTGCATGCCGCCCTGATCGATCATCTCCTGCGCCGGCAGCCACCAGCAACCGTCGATGATCAGTCGCCCAATCCCATCGTTCGATCGAATGATGAACGAATCGGGTGGGCCGCGAATACCGATGTTGAACACACCGACGTAGTCAGCATGCCCCCACTTGCGCGACCACCCGACCGACACCTCGCACGATTCGTCGAGGCCGACGATCTCCAGCTGCACGCCGAGATACCCGCCGTCTCCGTCGGGGATCGAGATCGACCTCGAGCTACTCGGGTTCCATTGACCGCCGGGGACCGCCGTGCCTCCGGAGTCCCAAACGCCGATCGTGATCGGTGGAGCGTGCAGCGCGGCCGCGCTCGCCTTGTACGCCATCGCCACGAGATCCGTTCCCGTGATCGACGGCAGCCCACGGCGCGACGTCGCGACTCCATCCTCGATCGTCCAATCGCAATCGATCAGCGTCGGGACTCGATAGCTTGGGATTGGCGGGACGTAGAACGGAACCCTCGACAGTCCGCCAGCTGGCGGCGGGGGTGGGTCCTCCGGAGGGACCACGGGAGGCGGCGTGGGAGGCTCGGTGGGCGGCTCTGCCGTCGGGGGCGTGTGATTAGGCCCAGCGACGACGAACTCGACGAGGCGCCTTTCTGCGGCCACCAGGGAAGCGCGCGCATCGGAGATTTCTCCGAGGATCACCCTGAACTCGGCAACCTGTTCGGGTGTCCAACCTTGCTCGCGCTCGACGGTGGGGGTTGGGTCTGGACGCTCTCGGCGTCTGTCCTGCGCGCCGGCGAAGCTCGTCAGCGTGACGAGTGCAACGGCCAGCAGCAGGGCGATCTTCGATCGGTGCATGTGTTACTCCTTTGAAGGGTCGCCGGAATAGCAACCCGCCAGGAGTCTGGCACTCACACCGTCACGCCGCTAGGACTTCAGCCGATCCCTTCGCAGCAACACGTTCTCGCGCCCCATGTCCTGCAATCGCGCGCCATCTTTCTTCAGCTTGAGCTTGTGGGCCATGCTCACGACCGAGCGCACCGATCGCCCCAGGGCCTTCGCGATCGTCAGGTTCGCGCTCGCGGGGTACATCTCGCGAATCGTCTGAACCTCTGCGCTCGACCATCGCGGCATCACTTGACCGGCGAACTTGGTCTTGTCTCTCGACAGCGACATTGATGCCGCCTTCGCGTCGACCTCTTCCTCGGTGCGCCCGATCTTCCTAGCGATCGCAGCGGTGTCGGTCGATCCGTAGCTTCGCTGCAGATGCAGCACTTCGTCGGGTGTCCAGCGTTTCATTGCAACAGCGTCGTCGGTGCGCGCTTGTGGGGGAATCAATAGCGGGCCACGCGCGGTCCCCGAGGGGCACGTCGCGTGGAAGTGTGCAGCCGCCCATGGTGAGCGCCGCGAGTCCGATCAGGAGGTATCGCATCAGGGCATCGTGTTGCGGGCGTCTTCGAGCATTTCGAGGAGGGGCATCGCGACCGTCGGGACCAGGACAAGGCCGACAGCGACGAGGAACAGGAGGCCCTTGGGAGCGTTGGCGAGGATGTGCGTGATTTGCTTCATGGTGTTCTTATCGACGGGGGTGGCCTGATTCCTGAAGCAATTACAGTTTTCCTAGCCTGAAACCTACCCGGGCAGCGGTGGGTGGTGCAATGGGAAATGGTTTCCGGGTCGGAGGCGCCCTGGGTGCCCGTGTAACGCGCGCGGCCCCCTGGTCGAGTGATCAGAGGGCCGAGGGGGTCCGCGCGCCGTGCAGGGCGAGGGGGGAAGCGTGGCGGGCGTTTAGGCGCCAGCGGCCGTCCAGTAGTCGCGCAGGCGATCGTCGGGGGCCTCGCCAGTCTCCATTTGACGCAGCCACCAGGGCGAGACGTCGAGGAGCCGGGCGAACTCAGCGACCGAGGCGTTGGCGCGTCGGCGCATGATCACGCTCTGTTCGTGGAACTTCAGGCGGCCAGTCCGCATGTCCGGCCCCTTCTCCTCGTCGCGCTCCCATCGTCGATAGCGGTACTCGGTCGTCGCGTGGTACGCGGCCGCATCGGCGATCGTCTGCTCGGACCTCCGGCGGGAGATCAGCAGGCGCTCGCCGGCGGTGAGTTCTGTCGCTCGAAGCATGCCGGCATCCTAGAACAAGAACGCGCCCCCGACCACAAGTGATCGAGGGCACGCCGAAGTCGGGGGACCAAAGGAAGCGGAACCCCCCCGTCTTACCCTGCTTTCGCGAGGTTCTGAAGCGCGTCGGCGGTGCGCATTTGGCTCACCTCCATCTTCGAGAGAATCTCGCCGTTCGTTTTGAGCTCGGCCTCGAGCGTGTCGAGCAGCTTCTCGTGGCGCACGATCAGCCGGTCGGCGCGCTTGCCCGCCCAGCGCCCCCCGCGAAGAATGGCCCAGAGCATCACGGCCAGTAACGCAACGGGGAGCCCGAAGCGTTCCGCGAACGAATAGGCCGCTGCCGGGTCCTGGGTTGCGATTGCTGTGATTGTGTTCATGGGGTGTCGCTCTGCTTGGGATCAGGAAATCAAAACTGCGTACGCTTCGTCGGTGCCGCTGACGTCCATCACCAGGAGCTTCTGCGGCGAGACGTCTGTTGATGTGTGGCGGATCTCGATGTCCGTACCGCCCGAGAGCGATGCATTCGGAATCGTTCCGGTTGTCGCCCCGGCCGCGATCAGCGTTGTCCACGCGCCACCGTCGAGCCGGTACTCGACATCGCCGACCGTGAACAACGTCGACAACGTGAAGTCGTGATCGACCGTGTCGGAGACGACGTCGAAAATCGTCGACACGTCGTTCTGGTCCAGCACCCCGAACGCGTGCTTGCCAACGAGCGGGCTGTCGATCGTCGAAACGACGATGCAGTCCTTGAGGCTGTCATAGCTCGTCGACTCGTGGTCGTGCGTTGCGCGCACTCCAAACGTGAGGGACGACGGCAGGGACGTCGTTCCGAGACCCTGCAGAATGTCCAACTGCCGCAGCGTTCCAGTAGTAGCGGCGACGATGCCCTCGACGTGCAACTCGGTCGTGCCGTTGAAGCAGACTAGCGAGTGCGTCGTCGTGTTCGCGGCGGGGAAGTCGCCAAAGATCACGCCTGCGTCGACACCGAGCGCGGCAAGCTCGTCGATCGTTCGGTAGTCGCGGCGCTTGATCTCGTCGATCAGGACGCCGACGTCCTCGCCAGAACCAGAGCCGTCCAGGTTCACGTTCGTCGTGTCCATCCTGGTTCCGCCGATGTCGAACTCGCTCGGGGGGTACGGCCGCCTTGAGCGGTTCCGCATGTTGACGGTGATCACGTTCGCCGACGCCTCGAGCAGTTCGTCGGTCGTGGACTTCGGCAGGAGGATCACGTGCGCATCGTCGCCGGCGGGGATCGAGATGTCCGACACCGACGCGCCGACGAACACGAGGTACACCCGCGCGCCGGCCGAGTGGTTCCCTTGCACCGAGTCCATCACTCCTCGATAGACGTTGTTCAACTGGACTTCCGTGGCGCTGTTCTGCGCCGAGGTGCACAGGATGAACTCGCCACCCGAGACGCCGCCGCCGTCGATGTAGCAGCAGGACACAAGCTCGGTGCCAAGCTCGACCAGGTCGGCCACGTCGGGGAACGCGCCCTCGATGTTCGCTTGCGTGTCGGGTGTCGTGTCGAGCAATAGCGACGTAAGCGGAACCGTCGAACCCGGTGCCAGCGCCGCCGACAGTTCACCGACCAGCGCAAACTTGACCGTCGTCCCGATCTGCAGGTACGTGCCAGACGGAACGGTCGGCGGTGTCGCGTGGCGCTCGCGGACCCTGAACACAGCCTCGTTCCCCTGCTTGCGCGCGGCGGCGAACACGCGATCGCTGAACTCGTCCGTGACGTTGGGCGCCCGAAGGTTGAGCGCGCGCGGCGCCTCGATCGCGATCTGCTCGTCGGTGGGGATCGCCGTCAACGTGTCGACCGGCGGGGACCATCCTGAACTCGGCGGGTTGGCGAAGGTGCCAGCTGCAGCGCGGAACACGTCCTGCACAACCTGCGCGCGAATGCGGCCGTCGCCAAGCTCGCCGTAGTCGATCGCTTTGATCCTCATCGGCAGCTTCACGAAATCGAGGGTTGCGTGCGTGAACGGAATGATGTCGCCCGGCAGCTTGTCGTGGAACTCGCGATTCAACAGCAGCACCGCCTGCGCCATCGGAACCGAGAGCGTCCGAAGCTCGCGCCATGCGAGAGAGTTTGCAAGCGCGCCGACCTTCACGCCGGGGTGCGCGATCGTCACGGACACGTTTGATCCGACGACGAGCACGTTCGCCATGTCCTGCGCGAACCCGTACGTGTCTTTGTATTCGTCGCTGCGGTCGTTGAAGGGCACGCGCACCTGGTTCGATGTCCCCTCCCAGCTTCCACGGGTGAAGGACTCGAGCTCGCTGTTGTCCTCTGTCGCGACGAGCAGCGTGTCGACGTCGTAGTCGTCGCGGATCAGGGTGATCTCGACAAGGCCCGTCGCCGGGTTCTCGTACACGATCGAATCGATCTGTTCCTCGATCCGGCGCATCGTGTCCTCGATCGGCTCAACGCGGTCAAGCAGGAACGAGAACCCGTTGCCCTCATCGAACAGCGTGTCGCCGGCCGCGCGGAACGATGTGCCGCTCACCTCAGACACGTCGTACCCGTAGCCGTCGGGGTCGGTGAGCAACTCATACAGGCAGGCCGCTGGGTTCGCGTCCCCGTCGTTCACCGTCTCGTGCGACAGCGTCAACGCCAACTGGTTCGGGTTGCGCCGCACCTCGATCGCCCATGCGTCGATCGATGTCGAGTCGCCCAGATACCACGGCTCGTTGATCGGCGCGAGGTACGCGCAGTCCCGATACGCCGAGGTGTCACCCGTGACGGCGGGTGTTTTCTGGAAGCTCGACAGGTAGCTCGACACGGCCTGGGTGTTCGATCCGTTCTTGAACTCAACCTGAGCGAGCAGACCGCCCTTGCCGAACTCATCGCCACCGAACAGCACCGGCTTGTCGATCGTGAACGTGTCGTCCCCGACCAGGGGTGTTCCAGCAAGTTCGTCGACGACCGTCTTGTCGGTGATCCAGATTCTCGTGAGGTCGTCGAGCTCGCCCTCGCAAAGCGCCATCTGCATGCCGAGGAAGTATTGCCATCCGACGATGACGTCCTCGCTTGAGAACATCCCCGTCTTGACTTCCTCGGTGATCGCCACCTGTCGGAAATCGCCGTACCAGATGACGTTCGGACCCTTCAGCCGAACGCGGCCGTAGAGCTTCGGCAGCGGTCGGCCCTCTGTCGCCGTCGGGACTTGGAAGTCTCCCAGCCCTGCGGGCTTCGCGTTCTCCAGGTCCGGCTTCGGACGGAGCAATTCCGACAACACGAACAGCGCCGCGTAGATGAAAAAGGTGACGAAAAATCCCATCAGACGAGCCCCGACTGGAACGGGTTCTTGGTCGGGACGAACGGGAAGCCGCCGAAGTTGATCACGTTATTGTGCTTCAGCTTGCATCCCTGCGGCCCGTCGATCGAGTGGTCACACCCGGCCAACACGTTGACTGTCGACGGCGTCGTCGCGAAGGGCTGCATGAGCGTTAGCACGTTCCCGACGTGATCGAGCACCATTCGGAAATCGGCCTGCCCGACGAACTCGACATATCCGCCATTGAACCAGCCGTCGGTGAAGAGGCCCGCGATCCCGCTCAACGTCATCACGTTCCCCACCTGAGAAACGACGGTGACCACTGATGCGCGGTTCGCCGGGTCCGTGTCGTCGGCGCGGCACGTCAACGGGTCATACAGCACATGATTGCATGCGGCCTGGAACGTGCGCCGGGGGTGGGTGCGACCGCTGCCGCCAAGGATCGGCCGCGCTGTCAGAGTGCATTCGCGCGCCTTGCGCTTGAAGCTGCCCGACTGCACGAAGCCGTTGAAGATCGTCCGCACCTCCGGCGTCGGTGTGTCGGTGCGGTGGAACCGCTTCACGGTGAGCCGCACGCGCACGCCGGGGATTTGACCGACGAACAGCTGCGACACCGTGTCGGTGGTCGGCAGCACAACCTGGAAGTCGTGCGTTCGCTCGGCCGGGCCGTCCTTTGTATTCGACCGGCTGATCGCTACCGGGGTGTAGTCCTGCGCGCCGATGCTCTCGATCGCTTCCGAGCTCGTGTAGAAGCGCGACGTTGAGCCGTACACGAATTCGTAAACCTCGACCGGCTCGCCCGTCTGGATCCCTATTTCCTGTGCGTCGTAAGTCACTCGAACAACCCCACAACAGGAGCTTCGAGATAGGCGCGGTGGCCGCTCGGATCGAACTTCATGCGCACGTCGTCGGTGTCGATGCGGACCTTCTCGATGAACTCGATTCGCACGACGTCACCGAACGCGATCGTCGCCGCCCAGTTCGTGTCTACGGTGAGAGTGTCGACCGTGGTCGACGTCGCGACCGATCCCGTGACCTCTCGCAAGTGCGTCGTGCCGTCCGCCTCGGTGATCCTGATCACGTTGCGCGGCTGGCGGTTGCGGACGAACGTCGCGTACCCGACCGACTGAACGTCGACCGTGTTCGATGCGATCAGCAAGTCGGCGACGGCGACCAGGTCGTCGGAGTGGCGCGGAACATAGAACGAGGTGAAGCGACCGGCGAGATAGTGAACGAGCCCGCGAAGCTCCCACACAGCTTGCCGACCCTGCGCGCGCAACGTGAACAGATGGCCGCGCCGCGAATTGTCCCACGGGCTGTCGACGAACTCGATGCCGCTTCCGTTGTCGATCGAAATGAACTCGCGCTGATACGCCTCGGAGAGCGTGCCCGTTCGCAAGCTGTTGTCCTCGTCCAAGAACACGAGTCCGTTGTAGGTGCTGAAGGGAGTCGCGTCGGCCTTGTCGTCGTCGTTGTTCGTGGGCGCGAACTCGATCCCCCACTTGGACAAGCCGACCGGAAGGCGTCGGCCCTGAATGGTCGGACGGGCCCTGCAGGTGGCGAGCGGGAAAACCTCGGTGCCTACGCCGTAGCTGTTGAGCAACGGCGAATCGAATGTGATCGTCGTCGCCGTGATCGCGGTCACCTTCAAGACGTCGAACGTTGCTTGCTCGGTGAACACCACGGCGAGCCCGTCGACCCGGAAGTCGCGGAACGCTGTGTCCTCAACCGTCACGCTCGTATCGGTGACGACGGCCGCAACGGTGAGCACCGCGTCGTCGAACCAGACCGGAACGCCGAACAGACGCGCCTGGAAATCGAACAGCAGGTTTTCGAGCGTCTGCCGCTCGATGCCCTCCTCGAGCACGTAGTCGTACACGAACGCCTGACGGGGATTCTTGCGCCACTTCGCGCGCTGCTCCTTCCCGTTGGACGATCGGATCACGTCGGTCTTGGACCTGGCGAGCTCGGTGTACGGCAGTTCAGGAACGGCGCCCCACAGAACGATCCGCTGAATCACGATCGCGACGAGGGCCGTTCCGTGGTCGAACACGAAATCGAGTGTCGCGTCGACGAACGCCTCGCCGTTCGCATCAACATCCAGCGTCATCGTGTAGCCGGTCTGCGGGTCGGCCGTTGCCGGCAGCGACGGTGCGCCGGAAAGCTCGACGCCAGCACCGGCGCCGTTGACGAAACTTGTCCACCCGGCGGGGTCTTGGCGGAACGCCGAATAGACCTCCATCGGGATCGACTGCGAAGACAGCAGGTTGCCGAAGTCGAACGAGCGCGGGATCACGTGGAAGCACTCGAACCAAAAGAACGGGTACGTGCCTGCGGCGCCAAGCTCCATCGCGTCGGCGAAGTCCGTCGAGCGCAGCGGTATCTGTCGGTGCTCGACGTGGGTCAGAGTGTCCTGTGCGATGACGCCAGACGGAACGATCCGCCCGCGAGTCGTCGGGAGCCCCTGCCCATCGGCAAAGACGTTGCTCGCGACCTCGCCGAATAGCTTGGTCGCCACCTCGACGGGATCATCGAACGTGATCGTCGCCACGGCTTACACGACCTTCCGATACGCAACGCCGAAGTATTCCGAGCGGTAGTTCACGCCGGCCACCGTCTTGATCGACGCGGGGAAAATGACCCACGTGTCGACCCCAATCACGATCTCCTCGCCGGGCGAGAAGTTGCGCGTGTTGCACGTGCGCACGTCGTCCAGGTGTCCGAGGTACTGAACGCGCGACAGCGTCGGGTCATGGTAGTAAAGCGCCACCGGGCAGAGCGCCACGACGCCGCTCGAGCTGTTCCCGATCATGTTGCCGAGCCCGTGCACTTCAAGACCCGCGCGCGCCGTGCCGAGAACGACGCGCCTCTCAGCGCCGGCTGTGTCGTTGTCCAGGGTCGTCTGCAGCGCGGCACACATGACGCCCCACCGAAGGCCGCCCTGATTCGACAAACCTGCACCCTGCAGGTGGATCGTTCCGCAACGCCTTGCGTCGTTCGCTGCCGTCGCAATGCCATCCGGAAGCATCACGTTCCGATTGTCCAGTTGATTCAACGTCGTGCCGCTCTGCTGGTGCTGCCCGTATACGTATTCGCCGCCAGACCAATCACCAAACTTGCCGCGCCCGAGCGTGCCGAAGCCGAAGTGCCGGAACATGCCAGTCGACACCTCAATCACACAATGGATGTAGTCGGCCGGGCTCGTGTCGTCCGCAAAAAAGGAGTAGCTCGGATAAGGGCCGTTCCCGATCTGCGAGACGCACCGCTCGTCGTCGAAGTTGGCCGACGTCCCACCGACCCCCGTGTTGTATCCGCTGCCGCTGTCGTTCGTGTGTGCACCGGGCGCCGTGCCCGTGCTGAGGAACGCCGTCGCCTGATGAAGCGAAACATTGTCGAGCGCGGTGATGCCGGAGGGGTAGCGCATCGACATCGACAGCGATCCCTTGGAAAGCTCGAACCATCGGTTCGTCGTGTCGGGATTCGGGGTGTAGCCGCCGACCCAACCGCCATGGGTCGTGTCCGCGAACGTGTCGAGCTTCGCGAGCAGGTCCTCGAAGTCGACGGCGGTTCCTGTTTCAAACGTCATTGGTCAATCCTCTTTCAGCGCGAGGAACGACCAAGTGTCGATCCGTGTTCCGTTCTGGAAAATCGAGTACGCGTCGGGGTACTGCGTCCAGCGGTCCTCGCTTGAGATCGTAGCGTCGGCGACGTGGAACCAAAAGACACCAGGCAGTTCGCCGAAGGTGCGGAAAATGTCCGTCGCGCTGTCGTTGCGCATGTACGTCACGGGGTACAGCGCGAAAAGATCCTCGCCCGTGTTCGGCGTACGGAACAACTCAACCCGGCTAGAGACCGCCGTGATGCGGTCATTGTCGAATCCGGACGTCGGTGCCGCCTCAAAGATTTGATCGTCCGCCTCCTCGTGCGCGTTGCTGTTTCCGAGGGGCCACACGGCGGTTCTGGGCGAGTTGCCACCCTGGGTGTAAGAGGGCGTCGTGTCCGTCGCCCCCGAGAAAATCCCCGCGATGCACCTGACCCACGAGCCTTCCGGCTGCCAGACGGACACCGGTCCGCCGATGCTGGACGACTGCCCGACGACGTCGGCGAGTCCGCCCCACGCCGAGCCAACGTCCTTCCACCATGCGTTGCGCCGGTCGGTCGCTCCGGCCACGAATGCGGGGAACGGAAGCTCGGTCGTCGTGCCGTAGCTGTTGAGCAGTCCCGCCGCACATTGCGAGTTGTAGTTCGTCGTCGCGCTTTCGACGCGCGTGCAGAGTGCGAACGATCGACCGTCCGCGCGGATACTCCAGACCATGTTGAACGCATCCGAATCCTTCATCGGAACGTACGACCCCGTGCCTGTCGTCAGCGTCGGCGTGAGCGTGCCATCGTTCGCCGAGGTGTCGAACCCCTGGGTGATGTTGGCCTGTTGGTCGAGGCGGTCGGTCGCGCTCCACGCCGTCAGCCCGAACAGCGCCCAGTTGAACACCGTGTTCAAACTCGTCTGGTCGCTGATATCGGAATAGGTTTTGATCCCGACGAGCGGATCGATCGAGCTTCCTGCATCGCCCTGAAGCGTGACCACCGTCTCGCCGGTCAGATTGCGCGGCGTGAGGTTGAGCGTGCATCCGGTTCCGCCAGAGGGCGACACGGACGTCAGCACGGGATCCGAGGGGAACACCTCGTACTCGCCACGGGTGAGGATCGACACCGTTGCAACGCCCGAGCCTGAAAGCGTGTCCACGTTGAGGGTCGCCGCCGAGCCACCCTCGGCAAGCACGCCGCCGATCAGGGTGAGGTCATCGCCGATCGAGTAGCCGGTTCCTGCGGCGGCGATGCTGTCGGCCGTGTCGAGCTCGCTGTTCCGCTGCAGCTGGGTCCAGCCCGTTGCGGCGAACGTCAAGTCGAACGTCGCGCCCGTCCCCGCTCCAGTCGATGCGCTCTGCGCGTTGGCCGTCGTCGTCGTCGGGTCGACGGTGTACGCGCCGCCACGGTAGACGCGCGCGGTCGCGATCGCGCTGCCGGCAAGCGTTACGACTTCGATCTTGCACAGGTGCGTCGACGTCGAGCCCGTGGCCGTGATGTCGATGATGTCACCGATCGCGTGGCCCGTGCCGCCAGCGTTGATCGCGACGGTTGCAAGGTGCCGCGACGTGAGCACCTCGACCAGTTGGTCGAGCATGTCGAGATGGTCCGTCGCTGTTCCGCTGTTGAATGTCATCCGATTGCCTGCTTCACGGTTCCCTTGTTCTTGCGAATCACGTTCATAACCGCTTGCTCTCCATCGGTCGACTCGATACCGGCGGGCACCTCGTTCGGATCGGTGAAGTTGTTCACGTTGACGGTCGCGGGCGGTGCGCTCACGTTCACCGTCGGGGCCTGCCCGCGCATGATCGCTGCGGTCTCGCCTGCCGGGATCACGTTGCCGCCACCCTCGGGGGTGATGATCTCGGGGCCTTCCTCGCCGGCGATGAAGGGTTGACTGCCGTCGAAGTTTCCGCCGTCGGCGAACCCCAGGATCGAGCTACCTGCAGAGGCCGCTGCACCCCCGCCACCGAACAGGCCAAGGATCGCCTGACGCACGAGCAGTCGCGCGATGTCCGCGAGCACCGAGTCGACGAACGCGGAGAAGTCGGCTTCCCCGGTCGTGATGAATGACACGAGCGCGTCCTCGGCTGCACCGAATGCGCCAGACAGCGCGTCGTTGACGATCGCCTCGTTCCGGGTGAGCTTGTCCGACACGACGTCGGTCGACTCTGCGGCCTTCTCCTGCCCCTCACGGAGCGCGAGCATCGCGGCCGCGTATTCCTGCGCGCTGAGTGTGCCATCGTTCAGGAGGTCATTCAGGCGCGCCTGCGCGATCGCCAGCGCGTTGATGCTGCTCGCCCCGTCCGCGCCACCACCGGCAGCGGCGGCCTCTGCGCGAGATTCGGCCACGCGGTTCTGAATGTCGGCCAGCACGTCCTGGACGAACGTCACGTCGAGCCCCTCGAACATGCCCTGCGTGACTGCATCGCCAAGCCCGGCAGCGGCGTTGCGGAACGGGTTTTCGAGTTGGCCGATCGTCTCCTCGACACGGAGGTCTTGCAGGTTCGATCGGAACACCGCCGACGTGTCGGACGCCGTGCGCACAAGGCTGTTGCCGAACGTCTCGACTGCATCCCCGGCCACCTCGAGCGCGGCCGAAGCCTGACCACTCACGAGCAGCTGCAGCGCGGCCGCGATGCTTCCGAAGAAGTTCAGAATCGCAGTTCCAACCGAGGCCGACTGGTCGCTGATCGTTCCGAAGAATGCGCGCGCCGTATCGAGGCCAGACTCGAAGACGGCAATGATGCTGTTGATGACCTGGAAGAACAGATCCCCGATCGCCGGTCCGATGCCGTTGCCGAGCGCGATCAGGGCGTTCCCCAGTCCGACCAGCAAGCCGAGCGTTCGATCCGCAAAGATCGCGATCGTCTCGGCCGTTCCCTGCGCCGCGCTGTCGACCCCGACGAGCGCGGCCGCCATGCCGAACAGTTCGGCGGCGTCGTTCGCGACGATGGGTCCGAACTCAGCGAGGATCTCGAACACCACGCCGAGCCCGATCGCGAGCGAGTCGGCGTTGTCCGCGAGGTCGAGAATGAACGTCGACAGGAGTGCGGTCGCACCGGTCTGCGAATCGAGCGCGCCGACGTTGCGAACGACTTCGTTGCGCAGAACGGTGAACGCCTGCGACACGGTCGGGACCGTCTTGCCGAAACGCTCGGCAAGCTCCTCGCGCGCTTCGCGGAACGCTTTGAGAATGATGTCCGCGCTGATCGCCCCGGTTGCACCGAGCACGCGCAACTCGCCGCGTGTGATGCCGAGCGAATCGGCGATGACGTCGGCGACGACGGGCAGTTGCTCGAGGACGGAGCGAAGCTCATCGCCGCGCAACGCGCCAGACGCGAGACCTTGCGACAACTGGATCAGGCCAGCCTTCGCCTCCGTGCCAGACGCACCAGACAGAACGACGGCCTGATTCAATGACCGCGTGAACTCGAGCGTCTCGCCCTGCGTGATCCCGAGGTTCTTAGCGGCGAGCGCCGTGCGCGTGTAGACCTCGGCGGTCGCGTCGAATGCCGACCTGGTCTCGCGGGCGATGTTGAACAAGTTCTGCGTGACGATCGCAAGCTCTTGCTCGCCGGCGGTCACGGTGCGGATTCTGTTCTGCGTGTTCGTGAACGCATCGCCAAGCTGAACGAGCTCGCGGATCAGCAGCCCCGTGCCGACACCGACGAACAGGTTGCGCATCGTCCGGCGCAACCTGTCCGCCGCGTTCTCGACTCCACCCAATGCACGTTGCGACCGACGACTGCCGCGCACGGCCCTCGACGGATCAACGATCACTCTGATTGTGAAGTCTTGCATTGGGTGGGGTTGGGATTAGCTCAGCGCTTGCCTTTCGACTTCGCGGCCTTCGGCTTCTTCTTCGGCTTGTTCATGCGAACGTGCCGGTCGTGCTCGTTCTTCATCCACAGCAGGAACCCTTTGTCCATCTCGGACAAGAACGCCCACAGCAGATCCAGCATCCATCGATCCAGCCCGTGATACGAGCCAAACTGAATGACCGACGACCAGGGGATGTGACCGACGGTCTGTCCGTCCGATCGCCGCTCCGTCGCGCAAGTCCAGTACGCCGTGAGGAACCACTCCTCGCCCGGCAGTAGCACCGGCTTGTCGAGGAACCATTCCGGGTACGGTCGACGCTTCTCTTCGCCGGACTCGATCGAGAACTTGTCGCGGCGATACCGCAATTCCCATTCGAGCCGGCCTCTTAGTTTTTTGCCGTCTCATCGACCTCGTCTTGGGTGGGTGCGGTGTCGGGAAGGAAGTTCTCGGGCACGGCCGCGAAGTTGCGGATCTCGTCCATGATCCAAGCGGGCAGCGCGTTCAGGAACGCCTTGCACGCATCCTGCGAGAACGTGACTTCGGTGCCATCGCCGCCGGCAATGCCGGCCCATCCAACGATCACGTGCCGGGGGAACAGCGCGCGATCGTTGCGCCGGTTGTTCTCGACCGACTTCGCATCGATCTTGCCCTGCGCGAGTCGTCGAGTCTGCCCCGTCTTCGTGTTGATCCTGGAGATCGCATCGAAGTACGCGGCGTTCGATTGACCAGCGGCGCGCATGGTCATCGTGGGGTCGATCCACTTGCCAAACCCGTCTTTCAAAGTCGCGTCGATCGGGAGGTGAAGAGTGGCGGTGTTCGCGCCGGGCTCGTACTGCTTGAGGTGTGAGAAATCGGACATGGGTGCTTCCTTTGGTTTCTAGTTGAAAGGGGGCGGCCGAAGTGGTCGCCCCCTGTGCTTGCTTCAGTCGACTACGCGGCCGGGTAGAACGGCCACAGGCTCATGCCGATCGACGTTCCGAAGAACGAATCGACGAACGCGTTCACGGTCAGCTGGATCTTGATCGAGACGTTCGGCTCGATCTCGAGTCCATCCGAGTCGAGCTCGGCCGACGGAACGTCGACGCTGATCGCGCCATCGTTGTTCCGCTGGACCCAGCCCATCGTTACGTCCGTGTTGTCGAGGACGCGCGACACGACCAGCGGTGAGGTGAACAGCGCCGTCGTCGCGATCGAAAACTCGAAGTTGCCGTTGTTGATGAACTTGTTCCCGACGAACCCGAGCACCTTCTCGCCGCTGGCGTTGTTGTTCACCGTCGCGGTCATGTCGGTGAAATCGGTCGTGAGACCAGTCTCGTCGACGTCGAGGATCCCGAGGCGGAAGAAATCCGCCGCCGTGTTGAACGCCTCGGTGTTGATCGGTTCGATCGGTGTCGCGGCGTTCGCCTTGCGCGATGCTCCGTCGACGATCGCCTCGGACGTCTGACCGATGAACGCAAAGTTCATGGTCGCCTTGTCGGTCAACGGGTTGTTGATCGACATTTCGTTCGCGCGGTTGCCGAGCGAGTACCAGTAGCCGTCCGGTTCCGCAACGGGTGTCGGCGGGTCGGTCTCGTACAGGTTCGGGAACTCGGCCTCGAACTGATAGGACCGCTCCAGGTAGTCCGCGTGGTCCGAACGCACGTTGCGAATGAACTGCGAGAACAGGAGGTCGACGGGGACCAGCGTGCCGCCGGCGCCCGTGTCGGTTCCGTCCGACGTGATCAGAGTCGCGTCGAGCTTGTCGAACGTGACCGTACCCGCCGCGATTGTCCGAATGCGTGCGCCGCCGTACGAGACGATCGGGCCTGCGCCAAAGAATCGGTTCGTGGCGGTGTCGCCTCCGATGTGAACTCGCTGTCCGACCGTCCACCCGATCGTGGTGAAGTCGATGTTGTTCACGGCGGCATTGTTGCCCGACGTCAGCGTGCCGATCGTGCCGGCGACGACGAGAGCCAAGTCACCGGCCTCAGCACGGATGCCGGCCAGCGACACCTCGGCGTTGATCGGCGCGGTCTCCACCACGGCCGAGCTCCGCGCGATCGTGGTGCCCGTCGACGCCGTGTCGGCCGTCACCGGGAAGATGCCGTTGTTCGCCGCCTCGCCGTATCCGACGGCGTAGAAAAGCGTCGCCAGCGTTCCGACGAATTGGATCTTGGCGCCCTGCGCAGCCGTTGCGGCCGGGATCGTGTACCCCGTCGCGGCGACCGCGTCGAGACCCCGGAACATCATGTCGCTGTTCGTCGCGACCGAATAAAGGAAGCCCTCCGCGAAATCGCGAATTGCCGACATCGTCATGTCGACTTCCATCTCGGTCGGGTTGTCGACGTCGACGACTGTGCCCTTGCGGTTTTGTCGCAGCTTCGAGATCGGCGTGCGCTTGACCTTGGTCGGCGTGGCGCCGAATGCCCCGATCGCGTTGGGTTCCGTGAGGAACCATTCCGGGGAACCCTGAAGGACCCCGAGTGACGCCTCGATCGAATACGCGAACGAGGAGTTGTTAGTGAGAACGTTTCCCATTGGGGGTGCTCCTGGTTTGGTCGCTCGCGCGACGGGTGAGGTTTGAACTTAGCAAGTGGCGCGACGTCGTCACACGACACGACCGATGGAACGGACTGCGGAGTCGATCGCTCGCTCCACGAAGTTCGAGGGCGCCTGTGACGAGGACCCCCCATTCAAAAAGACGATGTACGGAACGCTGTTCGAGATGAACACGGCACCGTCCTTGATCTGGTACGTCGAGGCGATCGCCTCGGCCTTGAGCTTGTTCGCCGACTCGCGCGAGGTCGCTGCAGACCTGGCGACGGTTCGGTCGGCGGGTCGATCGAGTCGCGCGGTGATTGCGGAGCCAACCGACGGCGTCCAGCCGCTTCGGGCGTGGCTCGTGTCCGTGGGCGTTCCGGACTGAAGCGCCTGCAGCGCGCGCAGCTGGATCCGTCGGACCACCTCGGAGGTAGCCTGGTCGATCACGATGCGCAGACGTCGGGACTCGCTCGCCATTAGGCACGCTCCCGGTAGGACACGTCGGCGGTGATCAGGATCATCGAGTACGCGCCCGTGATGCCGCTCTCAAGCGGAGGCGAGATGTTGTTCAGCGACACGCCGTTCGGCGAGCGCAGCGCGCGCAGCGCCGTGATCATGTCGGAGCCGATCGCGCGGCCGAGCGTGTAGCCGTCGCCGGCAGGGGTGAAGATTTGAATCGTGAAAATCCCGTTCGAGCTGAACTGGCGATTCCCAACGTTCCCCATCGTCCCTTGCAGCCCAGCGGTGTGATTCAAGGTCACGCGGCCGTACCCGAGCGTGCGGTTGTTCCCGTCCACGGACTCGCCCGCCGGGTCCGCCTTGACGTCGGCGTACTCGAGCGGCAGACCGGTCGCGCTGGCCGAGAGGCCCCACGCGGTCACGACGGCGCCGAACAGCGCGTCGACAGCTTCGGACGTGGACGTCATCGCTTGAGCCCCAGCGTCCAGAGAACCGCCGTGGCGGCCGGCTGCAGCTTCGCGACAAGGACGATCCGCCAGGACGTGCCGTCGGAATCGATCACTCGGGAATACCCTTCGAGGTTCACCCCCGGGATCTCGGAGGCCGCCACGAGGCCCATCTGATCGAAGGCCACGGAAAGCGTCCCCTGTTGGCTTGCCGTGAGACGGCCTAGGCCGCTCCCTGTGGCCGGCACGAAAGCAACCGTTGCAATAGTGGTGACGCCGCCCGAAGGCGCAGAGGGCGGCGCGGAGACGCCTTCCCAGGGCTTTGCCGGGTCGTCTGCCGTTGTGTTCTCGTGGATCAGGGAAACGGATCGCCCATTCGCCACGATCAGCTTCAGCGCCGTTGCGGCCGCTTTCGTGAAGTCGGTCACCTGATCACCCGCCCCGGGCTGTGAATGTAGTCGGCCAGGAGGCGATCGGCGGCGGGGTAGTTCGGCAGCGAGCCGCCCGAGGTCGTGCCGGGCAGGTAGCTCGTGTCGGTCTCCAGCGGACCCACCTTCTCCTTCAGCCGCGTCACCTGTCCGCCGAGCGTGTCGATCGCCGGGTCGGGTGCCAGGACGACACCGGTCGCGCGGGAGCGCACGGCGTACTCGGACGCCGCAAACTTCAGCCTCGCCGGGATGCCGAGCACGGGCGCGCCGTCTCGGTCGTACAGGTCTTCACGGGGGAACGAGAACGGTTGCGCGACTTGGATGTCGGTGCCCCCGGTGAGGGTTGCGAAGTTCCACGACGCGCCAACGACGTCGGTCGTCGTGATCGTTGCGTTCCCGTCTTCCCCGATGAGCTTCGAGAGCGCGACCATCGCCTGACCGATGAAGGTCACAGCCGACGCGGACTCGTTCTCGATCGTGTCCGCGTGGTACGTCGTGCCCGAGCCCGCGCCGAGGTTGATCGCAGAGATCAGGTTAGCGATCGACGTCGACAAGCTGCCGTCCTGATCGATCAGCACATCGCCGGCCGCGACCAGGGTGTCGACGAACTGGTACGTGTTCGCCGCCCCGACATTGACGACGGATCCGGTGATCGGCAACGCGGTGAACGTCAGCGTCGAGCGCGCGGTCGAGATGTCGAGGAGCGCCTTCGATCCTTTGAACAGATCCCTGAACCGCCTCTCGACGTGATCGGTTCCAGCAACGCACGCAGCATCCTCTTCGACGCCGGCGATGGCGGCCCACCCGTTCTCGGTCGCGCGGTTGCGATCGGTCAAATACGCAAGCACGAACGCGGGATCGATGATGCTGTTCGCGGACGCAACGCCGCTGCCGTTTTCAAGAATGATGGTCATACGTTGGTCCGCTCGAGGCCGTCGGCAGAAATCAGTAGCGTCTCGATGACGGTCACGCCGTCCTCGTCGTAGAAGTCGATCGTCTTCGAGCCGGCAGGGGGCGCCGGCCCAGCGTTCTCCGTCGTCACCGCTCGGTTCAGGAACGTCTTGCGCAGGATGTCGTTCCCGAGCACGCCGTACTGGTAACGCTCGCGCGCCGTGACCTGGTCGGCGGCCGTCGGGTCGGCGTCGACGCGAAACGAATACTCGAGCAGGCCCACGGTCGTCATGTCGTAGACGAACGATCCGTCGCCGACCTCCGTCATCGCGGCATCAGTCACGACGAGCGCGTTGTCGCTCAACCGCCGGACCCGAATAGTCGGAACCTGTGCGGGTGACGTCAGCGGCGCGCTGTTGTTCGTGAGATGTGCGACGAGGAGCGGCATTGGATCAGGGGGTCTTAGCGATCTCCTCGTCGACAACATCGCAGGCCATGAGCGCCTGCATGCCGGATGCGACCTCGGCGTAAGGGCGGCCGTTCAAGTAGTTCACGAGCGCGTCGACAACACCCTTGGGAACCTTCACGAACTGCTCGACGACCGCGACGTCGGAAACGCCGGGGATGGATGAAAGGTCGGGCGCCTTTCCGTTTTCGCTTTCGGTGGGTGACGCGCTGCGCGTCGTGCTGGGTGTCGGTGCGGGGGGCATAGCTTCTACTTGGATTGGGTTGGTGAAGTCGGCGGGTCAGCGGTGTCAGCGCCAAGCGGGGAACCAATGGTCTGTCCCGAATAGTTTGAACCGGATCCAACGTGCCTGTACGGCCGAGTTCGTCGGGCCGGCGCCGGCAACCGTTCCAATGTTGGCGAGCGTCGCGGCAGCGCCGCCGGCGGGGTTGTCGAACGTGCGAAGGTCGATCTCTCCATCGAATCGCGCGTTGCCGTTAGCGACACGCAGAGGGTTGTTGATCGTGCCGCCGCTGGGGTCCGCCGTGATCAGCAGTCCGTATCGGTTCGTTCCGATCGCGGTGTCGCCGGCCACGATGAGGTTCGCGCAGTCGGTGATCGATCCGCCGCCGCCGAGGGACGCAACCGGCTGGTCGATGCTCACGGTTGAAAGCGACGACACGGCGGCCGTGGCGGTATGCGAAGCGTTCGATGCGAAGTGCGAGTTGAAGGCGGCCGTCGCGTTGGAAAGTGTGCGCGCTGCGTGCTTGACGGTAAACGCGGCCTTGTTCGTTGAGACGGCGGACTCTGTGCCAATCGAAACGAAACCGTTCGCGATCTGCAGCCCAGCCCCGGTCGTGCTGTCGACCTTGATCGAGTTCGCGGTCGTCTCGAGGTCCCAGTCAAGGCCCTCGTTATTCGTGCCGCCGTTCCCGATCATCCGGAGTATCCCGCCGAGGGGATTCGAGAGCCGAACCTGAGTGTCGCCAAAGCGGCCGAGCCGCAAAGAGACGTCCTGGTCAATCTGGACCGGACCGGCGAACGTCGAGATCGCCACGCCGGTCGATGCGATCGATCGATCGCCCTGATTGCCCGCACCCTGGTCGATCGCGATCGCGATGTTCGACGACGTGCCCTTGTTCATGTCGACGACGTTCAGGCCGATCTGATTCGCGAGAGACCCAGCGCCGAACCAGTCGTCGACGTGAAATCCCGTACGCGTCGTCGTCGTGACGTCTCCCGCGTCGGACCCACCGGCCTCGAAGTTCTTGAACGAGGAGACCGACAGGACGCCCCCGCCAGTCCTGCGAAACTGGGTGCGCGAAGCGAACGATGCAACCTGATTCGCGGTGATCGTCTGCGTGTCGGCCCAGACTGCGCTTTCATCGACGAACGCCTCGATCTCCGCGTGATTGACGACCGTCGCGCTGTCGTTGATGTACGCGTTCCCAGCGCGGAACGATCGGCCCTGCGGACCACCTCCAGGGTTCAGCTTGTGCCGAATCACGGCCGCGAAGTCGACGCCTCTGAATGAAGGGTCGACTTGGTCAAGAACGAGCTCGGAGTTCAGCGAGATCAGCGTTCCGAAGTCCGCGTTGAACGTGCGGGTGCCGCTCGCGAAGAACTCGAGCACGTCGCCTGTCGCGTTGCCGACGCGGATCATCTCGGCGGCGCCGGAAGCGCGAAACGGCGCATCCGTTCCGAGGTCGATGAGGTTGCCACGAACCTCGAAGACGTCGACGTCGCCCGAGTCGCGGACCCTGAAAATGTTGTCGTCCGTCGGGGACGGGTTCTGATCGATCGTCATCCCCGCAGTCGCGTCGAGCGTGATCTGAGGGGTCGACGTGTTCGCGTCGTAGGCTTCCTGCAGCGTGCAGCACCCAGCCGTGGGGCGTGTTTGTGTGACCATGATCTATCTCTCTAAGGTGTGACGACGCAGTCGGTGAACGGGTACGCGCTGGTCGCGAGGTGTGTCGCGATCGCGGCGCGGCAAAGGATCGAATCCTCCTCGACGGGCGCTGCCACTTCGCGCGCATCGCCGAAGTGGCGCGGGCGCTGGCATTGGTAAGTCGACAGGGGCGACACGACTCCTGCGGCGAGTGTTCCGCCGGACATTGAGCCCGAGCCGGTATGCCAGTCGAGGGGCACAGTCCCAAGCTCGAGCGCCATCACGCAATCGGAGTCGATCCACAGGCGGGCCTGCGCGTCTCCGGGTCGGTACGCGAGGTTGTAGCGGTAGCGCCGGCCGGGGGAGATCGCGATCAGCTTGTCGGGGAACCCCGTGAACGAGAACGTGATGCCCGCCACCGTGTTCGTCAGACCCATCTTGCCGGCGGTGAGGATCGGCCCCACGGCGGCGCCGTCGCGATCGACGACGGCCTCGAACGTGACAGGCAGATCAGGCCGCCCCAGTTGCCCCAGGTCGGCCGTTGACCCGACCGCGAGTTCTAGTGTCCGTGCAAGCTCCGCATCGCTGAGAAGCGAAAGGCGGCGCCTTCTAGCGTGATATGCGGACGTGCGTCGGACGCGCGAGGTGGCGAAGACCATCAGCTGCCACCCGCGAAGTGCTGGGGCACCGAGCCGACGTAGAACGACAGCGGCGCGATCGCGATGAAGTCGGACGGTGCGCCACCGGTCACGCCGGCAGGGATCGCGCCTTGCTCGTTCAACATGAATGACCCGAGGGACGTGCCGGTCCAGCCGGTGTCCGGAGCCGCCAGCGTGTACGTGTCGCTTCCGACGCGCTTGCCATTGACCCACGCGACGACCTTGCCGATCCCCGGCACGATCGCGACGACGATGTCGTACTCGTTGCCGATCGCCCACGGCGTCGGGTGCGTCACCTGTCCATCGTCGGTGGTCGATCCGGTCCACAGACGGAACTGATCGGTCGCCGTCTCAAGCCACAGGTACGTGCCCGGCTCCGTCGACGACGTGCCCGACCCGATATCGAAGACCAGGCCGGCGGGGGCTGCGCCCGTGATCCGGATCGCCGTGTGGATCGTGACCATCCCGTCGCCCGCTGCGCCAGGGAACAGATCGCCGGCATCGAAGTCGAACGGGAAGTCGGCCGCGCCACGCAACCTGTGCGTGCGGAACAGGTCGACAAGTCCACCGAGGGACTTGCGCCGCACGCGCGAATGCGCATACGCGGCCTGCTCGGCATCGTTCAGAATCTTGTGCGGGCGGACGGTCATCGGGTGGGTGTGTTGGGCGTGCGATCGGTGGCGCGTGAACTCGAGTGCGTGCGGGGGACCGCGCGCGGCGATCCCCCTCTTGGCTTCTAGCGCCGGCCTTGCACGGGGATGCCGTGGGCCGGGCGAGTGCTGCCGGGCGCGGGCTTACGCTGGCCCAACGCGACGTCGATCTTGGATGCGCCGCGCAACTCGTCGGCGACGTCCTTCGGGTTCACGCCGGCGTCGACGAACTTGCGAGTGCGTCGAGCGCGCTCCTCGCGGTTCTTCGCCGAACGCTTCAGATAGTCCTGGATCTCGGTCGTCGCCTCGACCGGGTGGTTCTTCTTCCAGCGCGACAGTCGCGTGCTCACGAGGACAGCCTTCGCGCTCAGTCGACGCATCTCCTCTTGGATTTCGGCCTTCTCTTTGATCAACGCCTGAGAGTCCGCGTCGATCTCGACAAGGGCGAGCTCCATCAACTCGCGCGACTGCATCACCTGTGCGATCGGAAGGTCGACAGCGCGTTGATCCTCCTCGAGCACGAAGGGCTCGGGCTCTGCCGGCTTCTCCGTGAGGTTCGCAAGCGTTGTACCGGCGGGCGGTAGGTTGCTCTGCGGGATACCGGGCGGCTTGCCTGCGGGTGCTGCGGGCGGCGCCTCTGCGGCTGCCCTCGCGACGGCTGCGTCACGCAACTCGCGCGCGCGCTCGGGGGTCACCTGCTCGTCGGCGAGGTAGGCCGCGATCAGTTCGGGCGCGGTGCCCTGGGTGAACGTCGGCGCGATGTCGATGATCTCTTGCCGGGTGAGCGGATCGCCACCCTTCAGCTTCGAGACGACGTCGACGCGGGGCTGACCGTCCGCTGTCCAATGCTCGGCGTCCGTGACGTCGAGCCGGGTCAAGGCGATCAGGATCGGATTCTGCTGCATGCTTCGCTTCCTTTGGGTCGCGGCGCCAAGAATGAAGGACGACGCCACGCGCCGCGGTGCAGCTTCGTCGTGTGTGGTGGTTCCAGGGGGCGGCAACATGCCCGCCCCCCAGGTTCCTCAATCAGTCGTCGCCAAGGACGACGTACGCGATCTGGATCGAACCCGACAGGGTCAAGATCACGGATTGGCTGTCGACGATGTTCGCCGCGTCGATCAACACGTTCAGGTTCACTTCGAGCGAGCCATCGGTGTTGTCGAGCATCAGCGAAGCGACAAGCGCAGAGGCGACACGCGCGGGGGCGATCACCTCAGCAACGGCCGCGCCGATCGCGGTGCTCGCGATCATGTCGACGTCGGCAGCCGTGATCGTGGCGTCGGCGGCGGGCGTGGTGCCGATGCCGTAGTCGCCCGACCACGTGTCGGTGAGGTTCGCATCCGCGCCGCTGCCGGCAAAGCCGATCGTCCCGGCGAGGCCGAGCAGCAGGATGTTCCCCTCGGGGAAGTCGTGAATCTGCGTCGATCCGAAGCCGATCGCGGCGCCGGTCGCCGTGACGGTAACCGTACGTCCGGTCAGGTCGATCGTGTCCTTCACGACCGCCGCCACCGACTTGTTCTGCCGGCTCAGAGAGCGGGGGAGTCCTTTCATTTTCGTGTCCTCGTGTGTTTGCGGTTGGTCGGTGAAAGGGACGCGACCGCTAGGCCGCGCCCCTCACGTGGACGTCGATCAGGACTCGCGGGTGACGAGGCGGGCGAAGTTGATTTGCTTGCGCTCCGGACGACGACGGTCCCAGCTGGTCGCGATGTTCAGCTGATCGGTCGCGACCGCGTTGCTCGGGCCACCATCGGCGGGTGTGCCGACGTACGCGTGACCGCTCGGGTGGATCGTCCATTGGACGCGGCTGTGCAGGATCTCCTGACCGCCACCGTTGCCGGCGGACGGCTTGCGCTCGACCTCGGTCGCGTCGGGGTTGCCACCGATGCCGAGGGACGCCGCGCCAGGACCGAACAGCCAGGTCTCGTACATGCCAGCCGAGCCGGCGGTGCCGTCGGCCAGGACGACGCTCGTGCCGGTCGGCATGCCATCGTCGACGATGACCTCACGACCGAGGAACGTCGGGATCTGGATCATGCCCGTCGCGTCGGGGATGAAGTCGATCAGGTTGTTCTTCTGCATCCGGTTGAACACAACCGAGTGGACCATCACCGCCGTCAGGGACTCCATCGAGTCGCCCATCGTGAGCGATGCGTCGAGGAACGCCTCGGCCGAGAAGTTCGTCACGCCGTCGACGAACCCGACACCCGAGATGTCGTTCACGTAGTCGCCGGTATCGTTGACGCCGTTGTCCTTGGAAATGCCCTGCATCGTCGCGATGAACGCGGCCTGCAGACGACGGACCCAGTAGAACCCGACGCGCGCGCCGATGGCGGCCAGCGGGTCAGATCCAGCGAGCGAGCGCGCAAGAGAGGCGCTCGACCACGACTGGTTGCGATTCATGCGAACCGCGATCTCCGTGTCGGTCTCGATCTTCTTCGGAACGGAGTCCGTGAGGGTCGTACCGGCGGCGATGCCGGAGAACACTCCACCGACAGCTGAGTCGGTGAGGTTGATGACGTCGGCGACGTCGTCGGTCGAGATGTTCTCGTCTTCGTTGTCGAGGTCGCGGTACGACGGGACTTTGAAGGTGAGACCACCGCCGGCGAGGAGTCCGTCGAGGAACTCGTCGCGCGCAAGGATGCCGGACTGAACGAGTCGGGCCTTCTCCTCGGTGATCTGCTGAACGTAGGGGGTGAAGATTTCGGGGACGACGACGTCCGCAACCTTCGTGAGCGGTCCTGTTGCCATGGGGGCACCTGCGGGTGGTTTGCTTCGAGTGAGAATCCCTCGAAGCTCGAACCATGTTCGCGCTCACCTGGGGCAGTTCTCTGCTCGTGCCATGCACGCGCTCGGTCCCTCTGCGGCGGGAGTCGCGGTGAGGCCATGCCCTCGCGACTCCCGAAACTTCGCACAGGGGAGCGGGGGAAGTCAACCCCCCGCTCCTGCAGTAGAAGCGAACTCCTACTTTTTGGCTGCCGGCTTCGTGGGCTTGTCGATGTCGACCCCCTGAGACTTGGCCGCCGCAACGGCCTTCTCGCGGCCGTGCTCGCGCAGATAGTCCCCCTGCTTGGTCATGTTCCAGCCCTCGTGGCTCCACGGGTTCGCACCCGCTCCGGAGAATCCACCACCGCCACCAGAGCCGCGCGCGCCGCCGCCGATGGACGGCGGGAGCCACCCGGGTCGCTTCTCCAGCATCTCGGTCAGCCAGTCCTTCGCGATGGCTCCGGCGGTCACTCCGGTCGCGCCCTCCTTCACGATCCATCCACTCTCGGTGCGCTCGAGGTGCTTCTCGGCGTACATGAACGCGTCCTCGTGGTGCTCGGCCAACACCTTGGCATCGATAAGCATCGGGCGCAGGAGATCCTCGCGCGACCGCGAGTTTTCTTTGCCGGTCAACGTCGTGTTCGTATCGGTCAGGGTGCCGTTCAGTTTCTCCAGGCTCTCGATCTTGCGATTGAGCGGAGCGATCTGCGTTTTGACGATGCCCTCGGCGCGCTTGTTCGCCATCTCGTCCAGCTTCGCCGGGTCGACGTCGCCGCCAGACGCAGCTTCGAGCTCCTCGATCCGGTCGAGCTTCTTGACCACTTCAGCGTGATCGAGGTCGCCCCAGGTCGACAGCTTCTCTTTCGTTGCGAGGTGCTCGCCGCGCTCCTTCTCGAGCCCGGTTTGCACGCGCGCAACGTCGGCGCTCGTCTTCATACCCTGAATGCCGGTACATTCAAACTTGCCGCCTTTCTCGGTGAAAAGCTCGCGGTACTGCTCGGGGATCTCCTCGAGCGTGTCGTGTGTGTCTTTCAGGACCATCGGTCTTCCTTTGGGGGTGGGGTTGTCGTCGCCGGCTCAACGCGCAGCGACTTGGCTTTTATCCGAACGCGCCCGCCGAGGTCAAGCCGCGACCGACAGGAAGTCCTGCGGGTCGAAGCCTGCAGCGCGGAACGCCTTCGCTTCAAACTGCGCGAGGTCGCGCAAGGGGATCTCTCTTCCGGTGCTGTCGACGAAACGGTCGAGCGACAGGCCACCACGGCGGAACAGCGCACCGCGCGTCCTGCCGAGAATGTCGTCCTGGAACGCGGCGCTCTGCCGGTTCAGGAATTGGGTGTACGTGGTCTTGGCCGGCACGACTCCGGTGAGGTCGCGCATACGGCCGCGCGCGAACCTGTCGAACGCGCCCTTGTGCCCGGTCGGTAGCAGCTGGCGCTTCGTCACGCGCTTCAGCCCATTAGCGTCGGCGTACTCGCGGAGCAGCTGCCGTTTCGTGAAGTTGCGGATCGGTCGCTCGCCAATCACCTGCCCGTCGATGATCGGCGAATAGAGCGATCGTTCGCCCATGTGCAGTGGGAGCACGGGGCCGGTCCCGACGTCGTACACGTTGCCGTCGAGGCTTCGGCAAATGGGCGTCGTGCGACTGTCGAGCGTGGCGGTGAAAAGCTCTTGCGGCGCGATGTCCTTATTCGCCTCTGCCAACTTGCGCCGCGCCTCTGCACCGACACCGTTCACGACCGTCCGCGCGATAGCCGTCGCCCAGTTACGCGAGACCTGCGTCACGCCGTTGCGACCGCGCAGCCGAACGGTGCCGACGATCCGTCGACTGATCGCGTTCGGGTGCTCGCCCTGCACCATGCCGATGCGCACCTGTTGCTCGATGCGCGCGATGTCGGCGGCGGCCACGTGGGCGAGGTGTTGCTTCAGCGTGCGCCCCTGGAACGGTGACGACGTGACGATGTTTCGCAGCGCGGCCGCGTCGGGCAACTGCAGGCCAAGCTGCACCGGGATCACCGTGCTGAGAATGCCGCCCATGAACTTCGGCTCCGCAACGGCGAACGTGCGCATCTCCTCGAACATGAGTTTCGAGACGTCGCCCCAAGCGCGCGCACGCGTAGTGCGCAGACCCTCGATCAGCCGTTCCATGCGAATCAGGTTCGCCGGCACGAGCCCACGGCCAACACCACGACGCAGCCGGTTCGCAACCTGCGAACGGATGTCGACCTCGGTCGCGTCGAGCAGCTTCCAAATCTCGTTGCGCAGATGGCCCGAGAATCGGAGCAGCCCGATCTGGTGCCGCACCATCGCGTCGAGCACCTGTTCGTTGAACGACAGCGCCACGTCTAGCCCTCGCCGTCGCCCTCGTCGTTGTCATCGCCCTCGTCGTCGCCCGCGTTGTCGTCGCCGCCCTCGTCCTCGTCGTCCTCGAGTCCGTCCTCGTCGGTAGCCGGCGGGGGATTCAGGATCTCGTTCTCGGCTTCCTTGGCGAGCACTTCGAGCTCCTCCTCGAACGTCTTCTCGGTCACGCCCTTGTCGGTCATCATCTTGTGAATCGACTCGCCAGACAGCGGTGCGCCAAGCATCTTCGCGCCGAGGAATGCAGCCAGGTCGGCACCGGTCATCACCTCATCCGTAAAGTCGAGGTTGGGCTCGACCACAACCTGCTCGGGGTCCGCTCCGATCCAGCGTGCGATCTTGCGCAGGATCTCCTGCAGAGCGAACGCGCCGGCAAGCGCGATCTGATTCAGGGTCGCGGTGCGTGCCGCGACACGGATGCGCAGCGCGTCACCCGACTCTTTGGCGCGCGACGACTCGTCGACCAGCTGGCCGGCCTTGACCTGTGCGCGCGCGTGATCGTTCTCCAGCGCCGAGCGCATCTCGGACAGGCCGGTCGAGTCGACGCCGATGAACTTCGCGTCCCCACCCATCGGCAGGGAGATCGACGCGCCGGCTCCGGTGCGGTACACGACCTCGCCCTCGACGGTGTCGCCGCTCACGACGAGCGTGTCCTGGCCCTGCAGGAAAAGTGCCTGCCGGTAGTCGGCCTCGCCGCGATAGATCGTCAACGCTGCATTCGACAGACCGAGCAGCGGCGGATCGTCGGGCTCGGGCACGATATCCTTCGCGTTGACGAACACGAACGGGATCTCGTCGGAGGTGCGCCCTGCGATCGACGGCGTAACAAGAGCCGTTTCGTTGAACTCGCTCGAGTCCTCATCGAACTCACCCGCTCGATACACGCCCTTGCCGGTCGGCTCGTTCTCAAGCGGGTCGCCGAGGATGAGCATCCGATATTTCTTCTTGAACTCCCACTCGAAGTTTTCGAGGCGCACGAACGCGCTCTCGTTGAGCCCGACGACGTTCAGGTTGTCGACCTCGATTCCCTGGCGATCGCCCTCGTCCCAGTTGATCACGTCCTCCGCGATGTAGAGCGCAATCAGCGGCAGCTTCGCGGCGTTGTCGTCGGGCACCTCGGCCAGCATGCCGGCGCGGCCCGTTGCGAGTTGCTCCTCGTTCAGTCGACGCAGGAACATCACGAGCGACTCGCCCTGCAGCGTTGCCCTTTCGCGCAGCGGCTCCATCGACTCGGGCAGTTCGATCACGGGCGGCTTGTGGTGCATCACACCGAGCATCGCCTCGATCGCATCGGACACCAGTTCGGGGAACACCGCGCGCGCCTTATACGCGGCGTAGGCTTTGGCCCCGGGTTGCGCGGTCTGCTTCAGACCGTCTAGCTCCATGCCTGCCGTCGGCGAGAGGTAGAGCGGGCCGGCATCCTTCACGGCGGGCTGCCCTGAGTGCGTGTCGCGCATCTGCCGCCACGCTTTGACTTTCTGGTCGTAGAGGGGATGTGTGGAATCAACGCCCATAGATCAGCCCTCGCTATTGCTTTCGGTGTGCTGCCGTGCCATGCGCGCGACACTAGCAGCCCGGCGCCCGACTTCCTAGTAACCGCCCGAGGTCTTGCCCTGCTTGACCGCCTGACCCACGAAACGGACCCGGTAGCGGGTCTCGTCGCCAGCGTGATCCTCCGCGTTTGTGTCCACGTCGTCCATGTTCTTCTCGTCACGCGGGAGCGCCAGCACCGTCCGGATCCATTGCTCGCACTCGTCAAGCACGATGAACAGGCCCGCAGTCTCACGCGGGCGACCATCGGGGTGACGGTGCGAAGACTTCAGGCGCTTGCGCATTAGCTCCCATCCGTTCGTCCTCGAGCCCGCGCCCTTGTCCGACGGCACCCAGCGAATGCCGTGGTGCATCACGTCGCCAACGCGCACCGGCGCCTCCATGTCGGTCGCGATGCAGTTGCCGTTCTCGACCTTGAAGATCGCCGAGTCCGCCACTCCAGGGGAGACACGGTTTCCGTGGGACGTCCGCCAGCCCCACAGCAACTCGCGTTCGACAATGCCCTCGGCGATCTCGCTCGCAAGCATGCGCAGTCCCTCGTCGGGTCGACCGCTCCAGCCGTACCACTCTTTGACCCTGAACAAGTCGCCGCGCACGGTCGACACCATGCGACCGTCCGACAGCAGGAGGTCAGAGCCATCGGACACGGCCCACCACCCAACCGAGAACGGCTTGCTCGATCCCCAGTCAAACGAGCGATCGATGCGCCACGTCTTCGGCACCCTGAACCTCGGCACGCCGTTGTAGTCGAAGGACCAGACGTCGCTGAACATGCCGCCGGCGATCAGCTTCCATGAGCCGTGCTCCCACGCATCGGCCATCGCCTCGTTCTGCGCGGCCGCGCGAATGTTCTGTTTGTAGTTCGGGTCGGACTCGAGCAGCACCTTGTTCTCGTCAATGTGCCCGTGGATTGCACAGCGCGCCGGCTCGGCGTTGCCGCGATCGTCGACACCGTCCTCGATCACGATCGTCTTCCACCACTCGCCGTGCAGTCGATAGCGAACCTTCACCCATCCGTGCCCGACGCCGTACGGGTTCGTCGTGGATCGAATGCGCCGGCGCGCAGTCGGCGGCAACGAGCTCGATCGGTTGCAACTGAACATCGAGCGGTAGCAGCGATCGTCCGCCCAATTCGTCAACTCCTCCCAGCCGATCCACGGGTACTCGTGGCCGTGATAGTTCCAGTAGTCCTCGGGCCTCTTCATGTGCCGGAAGAACAGCACTTCGCCCGTCGGCCACTCCCACGCCATGCGCTGCCGGTTGAACGTCGCGTTCGGGAATATCTGCCTGAACCATCGCTCGGACTTGGCGACGACGTCGGCCAGCTGCGGGTACGTCTCGCGGAACAGGATGCCGCGCCACGCTGCGCCGTATCCTCGGCCGACGTCCTGCGCGAAATCCATGATGAGCGCATCGGTCTTTCCAGGCCCGCGCGTGCCGTGATACAGCGCCTCCGGAAAGGGGCACGACATGAACCGCGTCTGACTGCCCGGCTGCGGGACCCACGTCACGAGCTTGCCGTCGACGTAGCGTTCCGTCGGCGGGCCCTCGGCCGCCTCGACGCGCGCGACCTCTAGCGCCTTCTCGAACTTGGCCTTGTCCTCCGGGCTGACGGGTGTCGTGGGTTCTGACATTCTTTCGCCAGCCTACGCGACGTCAGCCGCCACTCGGAGCGGGCGCCGGCACGATCTTCGCGACGTCGTGCGTGACGGACCACTCACGGCCGCACGCGGGGCAGTACGCCTTGACGCCCGCGCCGTCGGGCCGCTTCTCAGCCTCAAACACCGCGTCGATCGCGACCTTCATGCAGGGGGTGCATCGTTCCATCAAAGCTCTCCGTTTGTCATTCCAACCGCGTGCCCGTCGATAGTGACGAGCCACGTGTCCCACTTGATCCGGTCGTCGTACGTGTGCCACTTCAACTCGACCTGTCCGTCGGCGACCTTCGCAAGCTGCGGCTCAGACTGAAGGATGCTCAACAGCTGCGCGCGGGTGCCGCACTCGGTTTTCGTCGCCATCGATTCGGACAGCGTGCCCCGGTGCCAGCGGAACAGGGTCGCGGCGCCTTCGATCTTCTCGGGGATGTGCGAGCCCTTGCCCTTCGCTGCGTCGTACTCCTCGGGGTTCTGATCGGCGGGGACGTCGGGTCGGTCCTGGCCCACGCGCCCGCCCTCCTGGTACTCGATCTCAGCGATCGCCTTCTCGGGCTTCCCAGTCGTGAGCAGGCCCCACGACGAACGCACGGCCGCCTCGGCCTCCTCAACCGTGCTGCCCTTCACGGTGCCCTGGTTCAGCACCTTCGTCCCGTTCGCGAGCGTGAGCGTGAACAGCCACAGGGTCGGCTTCTCGGGGTGGGCAGATTCGGTGGGGTTTTCGGCCGTCTCTTCCACGGGGTCGCCTTTCGGGTGCAGGCCGCCCCAGGAAGCCGGTGTTGCGCTGGAAGACTCAGGGGTGTCCGTGGGGGGATCTTCCACCTCGGACGGCGTGGGCGGCGCTGGGGGAGGTGTGACGGCCTCGGGTGACACCTCGCCCACCTGTGCGTCGATCTCCTCCTGAATGACAACCGGCACGGTCTTGCACGGCTCCCGCGTGTGTTCGTGCGGCTCGGCATCCCTGAGCGTCTCCCACGCTGCCTCCCTCGCGATGCGCGCCAATTCCTCGAGCGCCTCGGCCGCCGTGTTGGTCGCCAGCTTGCCGTCCTCGACCTGGTGCTCGGGCGTCGTGTCCGCGTCGAGCTTGTGCCGGTGCACGGCCTCGCAACTCGCGCGACTCACGTCCGTCGGTCGACCGGGGCCAACCTCGCCGCCCGCCTGAAGCTCTATGCGTTCGAGCTCGCCAACGATCGCGATCGCGCTGCCCTCGCAAACCACGATCGCGTCCTTGATCCGAATCGTCTCGCCGTCGATGTAGAACTTCATGCCTCTGCGCTTCCTTTGCTGGCGAGGATCTTGTCGACCCTGCTCGCTATGTCGGTCTCTTCGATGTTGTGCTGAAACGTGATCGACGCAACCTTAGCGGCATCGTCGTCGCCAGCACACAGGTTCCAATGCGTTCGGAGTCCGTCAGCGGCCTGCGCGACCGTGCCCTCGGAGAAGTGGCGGTTGTCCCTAAACACGCTGCCGCCGACGGTTCGGACCGTGAACACTCTGCAGCGCATCATGCTTCGGCCTCGACGAGCTTCTCGAGATCGAGGCAGCGCAAGAACTCGACCCCAGAATCGTCGATCGCTCCGTCGACCTCGCTTCCGACGTGCCATACGTAGAGCTTCCCGAATTCCGAGTCGCCCTCTTCGGCCCACTCGCTCGGCTTGACCTCGACGACCGCGAGACGGCCGCCCTCTTCGATCTCGTTCGTGTAGCGCGTAAGCCGCACAATCCACCATCCGGCGGTCGGTCCCATGATCAATCGCCCCCTTCCAGCCGCGCCTTGCGTTCGCGCTCTAGCTTGCGCTCGCGTTGGATCTTGAACTTGGACGCCTCGCGCTCGACGAACGCGTTCTGATTCACAAGGAACTCAGCGCACTCCTCCGCGAGCTTCCTGTCTGTCGTCGCGAGGTACATCTCGCGCCCGTTGTGCTGGCAGCCGAGCGCGGTGAGCGGCGCCTCGAGGCCGAGGATCACCCAGTCGCCTAGCAGCGGGATCGTCTCGCCAAGCCCAACGAGCCCGGCGGTGCTCCCGCCCTTCAGCACGTACGCGATCTTGCGCATCGTGGTCCTGGCGGTGTAGCCGGCCGGCTTCGCCTTCACGATGTCGGCCGGAGCCCACTCGCGCAGCTTGAGCCAGTCGCCTTCCTTGAAGTCGCGATCGTTGCGGCGAAGCTCGAACAACTTCTGCCCGCTGAACACGGGCTCGAAGAATTGGGGGTGCGTCTTGAGATCGTGGGTTGTCATGGCGTTTCAGGGAGTACGGGTGCGCACGTGTGCTGGTCTCTCCAGCGGTATAGCTTGAATCCAATATTGTGGCGCGCTCGAACGTCGCCGTCGATTGCGTCGAGCGCGTCGTAGTAACCGACCGACACGCCGCCGAATCCGGTCGCGGTCGCGTGGCAGATCACGCTGTCGCCCTTCGTTCCGCGACCCGACTCTCGCTGAACAACGTACAGGATCGTGATGGTTCCGATCTCGTCGTCGACCCAGCTGCCGAGCTCGCCGTCCTCGATCACGTGCAGCGTGCTCATTTGGACCAGTCTCGTTGCATGCGTGGATCGGAAAGTCCGACGAGCTTGCCGTCGAAGTCGAAGAATCGGATGACCTTTCTGCGCTCACTAACCTCGCCGACCATAGTCTCGACGACGATCAGCTGACGAACGTCGGCGAGCACCTGCTGATCTGACACGTCCTGTTGGTGCGCGCCCTCCAGGATCTTGGGCAGATCGATCTTGCGGTGATCTCTCATCGCGAGCCCTGCTCGATCGGTCCTTCATAGAACTTCGGTCCATCGGTGCAGTCCTCGAGCGCGCTCATGTTCAGCATCACCGCGCCAGGGTCCGTCCTCACGTTGAACGGTCGCCGCTCGTCGGTTTCCTGTCCACACGTCTTGCACTCGACGGCTGTTTGAAACAAGTCCTGCGAGACGCTCATCCCATAGAAGGCAACGCCGTCGCCCTGCTCCCATGTGCATTCGAGCAAGTCCGCGATAGCGGTCAAATGCGAGTCGCCGACGTGGAGGCCGTCGAACTCACGCAGCGCGGCAGCGATGTCGGGCACGTCGGGCGCGCCACCCCATGCCAGATCAAACGTGATCGCCATCGTGATCCGCTCGCACGACGCAAGCCTCGGGTCGTCGACCAGCTTCCACAGTTCGTCGCCGATGCCAATCCACGTGTGCTCCGGTGCGCCGAGGTACTTCATGGCAAGCGCGTTGTAGATGTATGCGCTCCATCGGTGCGCGTTGCGAAACGTCTGGACCCCGATCACGTCCGCGTTAGGCGTGACCTTCTTGATTTCGGTGTAGCTCATTCCCAGTCCCCGCGCGGTTGGTGGTGCTCGATGTAGTACGCGCCGCGCTCGTCATACGGAACGTCGACCCACTTGCCGGGCTCACCGTGCGGTCTCCATTCCTGGTAGCGGTAGGTCTCTCCGAACGTCTCACGGATGGGGACGTGCGTTCCATCGCCGGGCACCTGCGCGCTGGGGATCCAGCGCGGGCCGCTCGAGTCGCGCGCGCCCAACGGCATGCCAATGAAGATCCCGGTGACCAGCGCGACAACTACAGCTGTGCATGCGAGCTTGAACTCTGTTTCGGTTCGCATCACGCCTCCGGGTTCAGCGAGGTCGGACCGGCGGGCGGCGGTGCCGGCGCGTCGTCGATCTTCGGTGCGGGCAGGCTTCGGCGGAGCGCCGGGTAGTGATGGTCGCGCCAATGCTCGGCGGCGCCGTTCCATTCTTTGCGCGTGTCGTCGGACCAGTCGCTCGCGTTCGCGATCACGCCCCAGCCCATCTCGACGGCCTCTTGCAAGTCGCGCGTTTGCTGCCGCTCGCCGCGTAGCTGCTCCAGCACCATCGACACTTGCTCGCCGGACAGGCCGAGCCCCTGCACGTCTAGCCCGTTGTAAACGAGATTGTCCGCGCTCGCGAGCACCTCTGGGTTGTCCGCGACAAGTCGGCGCAGCCGGCCGTACACGAGGTCGCATTGATCGTCGTAGCTGAGATTTGTGGGGCCGAGGCCCTTGGGGGATTCCGTTTCCATGCCGAGCAGTCTGCCAACAGAACGCCGAAATGCCAACTACCCCACAGGAGGAACGCCGGGGGCCTGCATCGACCGCCCGCAATGCAGCCCGCACGCCGCGCACCTACCGCCGTCTTCCATCTCCTCACCGCAGGCGATGCAGCGGAACGGCGCGGGGACCTGGCTCGCCGTCGGTCGCGGACGCAGGGCCTCGGACAGCCGGTGCATCCGTGCGTAGAGTTCGAGTGTGACCAGGAAGCTGCCGCCACCGATCAGCGCCTTCGTCAACGAGATTCCGAACTTCATCAGGAGCCACGTCATTTGGAGAGGTCCGCAATGCGCGCTTTCAGTTCGCCGATCTCGACCCGCAACTCGGCAACGGCCCGAATGTGCTTCACGTGCATCGCGGCCGTCCCCCCGGCCAGCTGCTTGATCGTCGCGGCGCTCTCGTCCAGCCGTTGCTGCCGAACCTCGAGTTCGACGCGCAGGGCCACGTTCGACGTCTCAGCGTTGTCCAGGTCGCGCTTCAGCTGGGCGGTGCTCTCGGCGATGCCGGCGGCGACCTGGTCCTTTGTCGCGTAGCCGTCGGCGGCCCTTTCGTGGTGGCTACCGTAGCCATCACGGCCATCGCTCGGACGGAACCCATGCACGCTCTCGATCGACGGCACGGTCTGGCCGCACACACACGGGACCCAACGGAACGTCGGTTTGTTCTCCCAGCCGAACACGCGCTGACAGTTGGAACAGAACGCGGTCATGCTCATGTCTTGGCCCCGGGCTCGAGGGTGCCGGCATCGTGAACCTGCGAAGCCTCGACCCACTCCTCGGGGGTGAGGTGCGCCGGAGCGATCAGCACGCCGGCCTTGAGGTCCACCTCGACGTGCTGGGTCTCGCGCCAGCCCATGCGCGCCTTCGCCCAGAAAATCGCCGCCGTCTTGTCGCGCTTCACGCCGCTCGTGCCGGTTGCCATCTTGAACAGCGACCCAGCGACCTTCGCGTTCGCCTTCGCCGGCCCGAGGGTGAGCTCGCGCTCGAAGTGCCTGCGCAACGTCGTCTCGCTGATCGGTGCGAGGGTCGTCGGGTTGATGACCATCACCGCGATTTCATCGACACGCATCCCGAGCCCGGCCAGCGTTTCCACCTGCGTCTGCTGCTCTGGGGTGGCCTCAAAGGGAATAACGGTCCCGCCTTGGATGACCGGGATCGTTTCTAGCACTCCATCGACGGGCGCTAAACTCGGATCGGCGTCTGCACGTGCAACAGCGAGCTTTCGCTTTGCGTCGTCCTTCTCACGCTGCACCTCTGCACGTCTGGCGCGCTGTCGCTCGTTCTTGGCGAGGCGACGTTCCTCGCGCTGCTCCGGCGTGAGGGCGGGTCGACCTGGTTTCCGTTTCGGGCTGTCCACGTGGAAACCGTATCAGGCACGCGGCGCGTGGGCCAGCGTGAGGGGTGGAGGGGCGGCAGGGAGTCGAACCCAAGTCTGTGCCGGTTTTTGACGCCGGCCGCTCTACCGTTGAGCTACGCGCCCCAAGTGAAAGCCGGACGGCCGGGCCGGGACACGGCCGCGAGGTGTCCCCCCGCTGGGGTCGGCCGTCCGCTCGAGGAAGACCGTACCAGAGCCATGGGCGGCCGGAAAGGGGCCTAGGGCGCCGCCGGGTGGTTTGGGCATGGGATCAGAGGGTCCAGGCATCAAAACCCGGGAGATCGGCATAGAGAGACCCCCCGCCCCCAGGGTGAGCAAGGGACGGGGGG
>TARA_R110000851_G_scaffold108617_1_pt1 | contig 42809 bp, 59 predicted proteins | sample TARA_R110000851 | Tara Oceans TARA_R110000851 (sample SAMEA4397627) | marine metagenome | biome: Polar Biome; feature: [DCM] deep chlorophyll maximum layer (ENVO:01000326); material: water (ENVO:00002006), including particulate matter (ENVO:01000060) such as... | depth 17 m
AAAAAAAAACGCCACCCGGAAGAATCGAATGACGTTTTAAACAAAAAACATTTTGCAAATCGTGAAATTTACATGACAAATATATCAATAATTTTTTGTATTCAATGAATCATGGATCATTTCCGGAATTGCTTTTTTTACTTTATTAATTGCGACAACACCAATGATCATCGCGATGACTAATACTCCAACCAAAACCGCGATCGCATAAATGAAATTTTGTGGTTTGAATTCACGTTCAATTTCTTCGTCGTTCTTGATATCGTTTTTGAATTCTTCACGAATCGTTTTGAAATATTCTTTCGTTTCTGCCGTCAAACATTCGATGGTTTGATTTCCGCGATCATCATATCGAACGGACGCGATTGTTCGGTTTTCATAATTTGTCCGCGTGATTGTCGTGTCTTTATATCTAATATTAGGAATGTTGATTGTGATCGTATCACCGGGACGCGTCACGAAACGTTCTTCAATAGTCTTTTTCCCTTCGCTTTGATCCGATCCGGTTGTTTTCTTTGTTACGCCACACGAAAACAATAAAAATGCAACAAACGCGCTTAAAATGATTTTATTAATATTTTTCATAAAGACGCAATAATTTGACCACCGACAATCACCATCAAGAACCAACCAACACATTCCGCGACGACATCGTGATGACTGAAAACACGTCCGGGTTTGTTTTTGTTTATAAACTCAAAGAAATAAGAAACCGAAATCACCAACAAAAAAGAATAAAAAATTGAAAGTCCGTTTGAAATCCCGAACGCGTTGTTCATTATAAAATAAGAAACACCAACCCAACCACCACGCAACGTGTGAATTTGTTTGTCGCCATTCCAAATGTTTTGTGGAATAAACATCCACCCCAAATGTTTGTTCTCCTTGTCGCGAAAATTGTCGTAAAATTTAATTAATTTTTTCATGATATTTAATTTTTGGCTTTCACCGTGTTAATTTTGCAATTCTTGAATCACTTGGAAAACAGAATTCACAAGATCTTCCAAATATTTTTCACTCCATAATTTCAAATAATCATCTTTTTGATCCATGAAACCACATTCCAAAAGGATCGCCGGGCAATTTGTGTTTTTTAAAACATAAAAGGATGATTCCTTGTCGCGATCACCATCCGTGAAGTCAAAACGCATTTTTTGAACATCCCGAAAATCATTTTCAATTTGGATCAATACTTTTTCCGCGATTTTATCGGATTTAGTATTTCCCGGACTTGTGAAAACTTCAATTCCACGTCCACCACCGGCGTTCGCGTGAACGCAAAGCAAAAACACGTCTTTTTCTTTTTGATGAATCTTGTTAGTTCTAATCACGCGCGTTTTCAATGTCACGTCATTCAGTTCCGGCGAAACATGGAAATATTTCAATCCGGCGCGATCCATCTTTTCGATCAATCGATTCACAAACCATCGATTGAACATTCCTTCATATAAAACACCCTTTTCCCAATTCGGCGAACGCTTTCCGGGTGTTTCGTATTTTCCGCCGATCATTCCGGCGTGTCCATTGTCTAAAATTGGAATCATTTTTATTTGTCTTTTTTATGAATTAAAGATTCTGCTTTTAAATTACTTTGAAATAATTTTAATTTATCCAACCATGATTGAGGAGGAAATTTACCACCCGACAAAAAAGAAGAATTTCCAAACGCGGAACCCGCCGGATATAAAAAAACAATTAGTCGCGTCGTAATTGTTAAATAATCTTTTACCAATGATTCGTGTGTCACGATAGTATTCAAACCTTCAAAAAGCAAACCACACGCAACCACTAAACCGATTTTTGTCATCAATCCAATTAAGTTTTTTTTAAAACTAAAATCACCAATAATGAAATGTTTGAATGTCCCTAAAATATGATCAATCGCAATCGCTATCATAACGAATGAAATATATTCATTATTGTCAACGGTCCACGTCATAATTTTATCTAACAAAAAAGCGAATGGACTTAAAAGAAAACCAAGTTTTGTTGCTGATTTTATTTTAATAATCATTGACCCGGCGTTGATCAATTTAAGTGAACTTAAAAGTTCTACTAAGTAAGTTAAAAACATGCTTTGTATTATCATTTTAAAATTAGTATTTAGATCATTAACGCCCGTTTAAATTTGGAAATCCCTCAAAAACCAAATTCATCATCTTGATCACTTTGTTCAACAATTATCGAAAATTTCTTTTAATATTATTTTGAAACTTATCATTGAAAGTTAAGTTTAATTTTGCTTTTCGTGTTTTCACACCATAGCCCGTGCCATCATTTGACGCAAATTTAACACCAAATTTCACAAAATCATAAGAATGATTATTCAAATTGTAGTCATTCATGTAAATATCATTAGACATCAAAATGAAGTCCCAAAATTCATTGGTGACACAACTTGGAATCAAATTTGTTTGAAATTTCCATTCGTTTGTCTGTTTTATAGAAATTTGACGCTTTTCATAATTGCGATTTATCAACAAGTCTTCCTCCATTCCCGGTTCACGACGACCAAAGAAACCCGGAACGCGAATTGAATGTCTCCAAGACGTCCCCGTAAAATCAACACCGGTTTTAATTAATCGACCATTCATCACAACATCGACGCGAACCGTTTGATCTGCCAATCGCGTTGAAAATTGTTTCAACGTGAAAACAATCGAATTAAATTCAACATCAATTCCGGCGATATTTTGTCTTTTTATGATCTTGAAATTCCCTTCACCAATTTCAGCCAAAACCTTTTTCCATTGAACCAAAAAACCTTTCAAATTTGGATTTTCATTGAAGGACCCAAAACCATAATTCAAACCAAAAGTCCCATCGATCAATTCGATTTCGGTGTCGGTTTCAAAGTGGTATAAAAAAAACGAAACAATTTCGTTCGACAATTGGCGTTGGTGATAAAACCCGGAATAATCATTTTTAAAATCTTCCGACGATTCGAGATCCGCCAATGTCAAATGTGTATAACAACATTCCTTGAACGCGATTTCCGGATCTTCCGTCGGAATTGGTATTGTAACGCCCAACGCGAAAGACAACGACCGTTCTTGATATGGACATTTTATTTCAATGTTACACGCGAAATTTGTTTGATCCACGTGAACGATTTCCAATAATTCTTGAGTATTTTCCATTTTTTTTATCCAATTATTAAAATTTCATTTTCGCCCGGTCCTTCAACACAACCAACCGTCCCGGATTGAATTTCATAAACTCCCGCACCTAAAACAATACTTTCATTTGTCAATAAAATGACGGAATCAATTGTGACAACCGCCGGAACCGCCGAAACATCAATCGAAAAGAAATTGTTTTGAACTTCAACAGTCCCCGAAAGAACGGTCAATGTTGCTCCTATAACTTCAACACATGTGGCGATTAAATTCCCCGTTATTCGATAACTATTCGCACCAAGAACCGTCACGCGAAGCGTGTCCGAACCGGTCAAACCTTCATTGTCAACAACATTGATCAAGATATTTTTATCACCCAAAGAATTGAACGCGCGTTGTGTCGTTGGTGGCGGACTTCCGGTTCCGCTTGACGTTCCTTCATTTCCCCATTGAATCGACCATGAAACGATCGCGCCATCCGGATCACTTGACGAAATGTCGAATGTTTGAAGTTGGTTTTGACTAAAGTTTGGCGACTGCGTTGAAATATCGACTATCGGTGGTTGGTTCGGACTTACAAATCCCGGACAAATCCCGTTTATATTCCAACCCGTAAAAGGTAGCAACCCAAAAACACGAACAATCGCGGTTTGTGGAAACGCTTCGTTTTTATCAAAAGTCAATGTCCCCGATCCCGTTGTCGGATCCCCGGTGTTCAATTCACTTGGACTGACTCCAAGATTAATCAATTGTTGATCATAAGTTGACAAACCAACAAATCCCGTGTCATAAACTTGACCATTCCATTCGATTTCAAATCGATCCGGAATGTCATCCGCGTTGTAATTTATACCGGATAAACCGACACCCGTTCCGAAATTTATCAAGAACTCAAAAACACCCGCGTTTCCAACAAAGAAAAAATCTTCATCACACGCGATCACTTCGATCGTTGATTCGGAACCGGTCAAACCGGACAAAAATCCATTGACTTTTTGATCAATGATTTCGTTATTGTTTAAAATATTTACATAAGAAAAAGAACCGACACATTTTTCGTGTGACCATAAAATCGAATATCTTCGATAAATGTCCGGCGAATCAAAAACATTGGCGTTCGTATTATTCACCAATACATTGAAAACGACACGGAATGATCGTGAATAATCAACATCAATAAAAAACGCGCCGTTCTTTGATTCCAAATCACCATTCAGAATCGACGGTTTGTCAAATCCAATTCGCATGATTTCGGATCCATAATCGCTCCCGGAAGTCACCGCCGTTGGTTTGCCGTCGAAATAATTTGTCGGATCATAAGTCAATCCAAATTCAGAAATAAAAGGATTGAACGTGTTCGGATCAACGTCATTCGCTTCACGACCGGATCCATCAATGTTTGATTTCGCAAAAAACCATTCAGTCAACGGATTCCCGCCCGGCGAATTATTTTCAGCAAAGAACGCCGGCGTCAAAGTTTCAACGCCATCAATATTGAATTCCAATAATTGAATCGCGGATGAAACCGACAAAATTGAATTTTCCAATATAGAATCTAAAATAAAATAATTTCGAACATCGTCATCGCAATAATTAAAATCAATACATTTCAAATAATCAATATATATATGATTTTCCCATCCTTCAACCGTTGTGATCTTCAAAGAAATCGCACCGGACAAATCTTCATATTTATAAACTCGATCAAAGTTGTATTCCACAAATTCACCGGAAATCACTTCATCAAGATAAATCGAAAACGAATCAATCAATGAAGATCCATTGAATATTTCAAATTTCGCGCAAAATTCCGATTGTGTCGATAATTGTGGACGAAAGACGTTCAAATTCAATTGAAGTTTGATCCGGTTGTTGGTGGCATCCAATAAACCCAAAGATCGCGTAAAACGACTTGTGTTCGAATCCGGTGTCAACTTCAATTTTCCGTTTTCGGTTTGAACTGCAACGTCTGTATTATACAACCAATTAAATTCATCATTTGCAGACGAAAACAAAAGGTCAATTATTTCATTAATATTTTTATCACACATGTCCGCCGGGTTTTGTTGTATCTGTTAAACTTGACAATCCGATTCCCAAAGTGAAAAACGAAACAAGTTGCGTTCCAATATCCAACGCGGTCAAATTCTTGATCGATTCGGCGGATTCCGGGATCATGTAAATTGTTGAACTAATCAAAACCAACATCAAGACATTCCACAACCATTTGAATTTCCATTCGATCCAATATGATGTCCAAAAAACCTTTGTTTTTAAATCTTTTTTATTCAACATTTTTTGAAATTTAAAAACGTTGTATAATAAAACCGCCAAAATTCCGATTCCGATTTGTTGCAAAACTAATTCCATGTTTTTTTATTTTCCGTTAATTGTTGCTTTTTCACAAACTTTCGTGATCAATCCTTTCACACTTCCGGTGACGTAAAGGTCAACATTATATATGTACAATGGAAACCCGTTCGTATTCAAATCACCAATACAAACAATTTTGACGTTCGGATTGTTACAATCTCCAAGAATTTCGAAACCCGATTTCATATCATTTAAAGGATCCGACATGTCATTCGCACCGCGTCGATTCATTATTTCGATTTGACGCTTCATAACTTCCGAACGGACTTCCAAAGAATTCAATTTATTAGTCAAAATATAATTGGCTTTTGTCAACGTGTCGGTGATCTTCCTTGTGATGATTGTTTTTTCTGTAAAAACAGACAAATCCGAATTTATTTTTTTTATGTTTTCTTCATTTTCCGTGACGGTTTCCGCTAAAACATAAAAATCACTTTCAAGATTTTTGACAATTTTATAAATATTATTCAATGAATCATTTTTGACCGGTGGATCAACGACGTCCGTTTCGTATGGCAACAATTGAATCAATGTCGCTTTTGTTTTTTGGTCTTTGTCCTTTCCTTTTATAGCATTTGAACCACGACCACGAAGATGAATCGATTTTCCCGGCGTGAAGATCTTGACCATCACTTTGTCCGCTTCAAACGGTTTGGTGTTAATTCCGCCAAACTCATAAATTCCGGAATCGATCCAACCGCCAACACCTTCATCCAATGTCGTTTCTTTTCCTTTTACAAAATAGGATATTTTCCATTTAACGTTCGGTTGTGGTTGGTTTGGATAAGTTCCGCCAAATGTCAAATAATTAATCAATTTTGAATTCTTCCATTCAACGATCCATTTGAAATCGGTGATCAATTCTTCATTAATTAAAACACCATATTCCGACCAATCCGATAATGTCGCATAATTCCCGGAAACCGGATCAAACAATATGTCGGAAGGATTCCCGCGTCCACCATCAATCGTTCCGGTCACTTTTGCTTCATCAATTAAAGCAAGATTGACACTTTTGTCCGGCGTGTTGGTTTGCGCGCTTAAAACGCTTGTGAATAATAAAATTATAATTATTTTTTTCATGATATATTGATTTTAATGATATACCCAATTAGAACCGTTATAAAAAACTAACGCAGTTTCAGAGCCACCACCAACGGCAACACCTCGCCAAACAAGCGTCGTCGCGTCCGTTATTGTCGCGGTTAATCCAACAATAGGAGTTGGTAAGGTTGCAAAAGTGTACGTAATTGTCAGGTCATTAATTTTACTATTCACCCAATTAGTTGTCGCAACTGAGTTATAAAATCCGGAAATCGCCGTTTCTATCATAGAATTAGTGTAATTATTTACATGTACCAGAGCATTTTCGGAATCAACAAACAGAATTATTTCATTCGTTTCTCCTTCTGTATCGCCGACTGCTACATGGTTTGGTGCTTGGATTTTCACATAAGTTGATCCAGCATCTATTCCCCATTCATCAACAGCGCCCAAATAAAAACCTGTATCGGAAACTCCGAACCGATCCGCACCATTCAAAGGTTTAACATAAAAATCTCCCTCCACCGTAGTATTCGAACCATATCCCGCAACATTGTTATTTATAATTATTTTGTTTTGTTGCTCTAAATCATAAGGGTCTCCGATTATAACTTGTCCCGCTGCAATTGTTATGCTATCATTTATAAAAGTAGCTCCATTTTCATATAAAATCCCTCCCCTATTTGGAATCGAACCAATTTTAACATCTGTATTCAAATCACCTATCGAAATAAGTTCTTCGTCTCCTCCAACGCCGATATAAATTTCTTTAGTTGCCGGCTTTGAACCGATTAAATGCATCGTGAAATCATCATTCGTTTGAATTATAGAATTATCATCTCCAAGAAAATCACTTGTTATATGTGTCTGAATCCCAATATCTTCATCGATAACGCTTAAGATATTTCCTCCATTGTCCGAAGTAAACTCCGATATACCATTGACGTTAAAACTTGCATCTAAAAATAAATCAGTACCATCAAAATTAAAGTTGCTAAAACTTTGAATTCCTGTTCCTGTTCCGACTGCAATTTGTTGGTTTGGTATCGCCACAACGCCCGCGCTTTCATTCTGCCAAGTCAATTGACCGTTTCCGTCTGTTTTCAAAATTTGATCCAACGAACCATCTAATCGCGGGAACGAATAATTCCCAAAAGTGACACTTAAATCATCCTTACTAATTCCGAATGCCGGTGTTGTACTTCCGTTAGATCCTAACGTTCCGTTCAAAATAAAGTTTCCATTTAAAGTCGATAAAGTATAGCTTCCAATTTCGGTGTCAAAATTTGGTGCCGTGTCAATTTGAATAATACCACCGTTGTTTCCATTATCTGCAAACAAACGTAAAACACCGCGGTTCGTGTCTTGGTCTCCCAATCTTGTTTCCGCTTCTTGGACTGCAAAATATAATAAATCATTTTGATATAATTTCAAACCACCGTTTCCGAACGGTCCTGTATAAAAATGAATAGTTGCGTCCGAAGTTATATCACCATAAACATTCAACCCATCTTCAAACGTTGGCGCGATATCTGCAACACTCCCATTTTCTATAACATCTTGCAAAGTTAACCCACTAACGCCACCAAACGACTCCCAAGAATCACCATCCCAAAATTCAAACTGATTTGTTGTGATATTAAATATTTGCGGATTTGTATTCGGTTTAATCACAAATGAATTGCGTTCCGTTGTCGTCACTTGTTTCCATTGTTGGAATTTCACTTTTGGATTTTGTGCCATCAACGAAAACGTGACAAACAATAAAATCGAAAGGATCTTGATTTTTAATAATTTTTTCATTTTGTATTATTTTATTTAGTTTAAAATTTAATTTTCATTATCAATAAATAATCTTGCTTTTAAAGGATCATCAATATCGAAATCCGTCGCGTCGATGACAGTTCCGACCACAAACCGATCATCCGTAATTTGACCGCGAAATTCTTGACCGGTCGTGATCAATTGTGGATCCGCTTCGTTTGGTGGATAAAACCAAAGATTTCCGATTCTCACTTCCGAACTATTCACGGAAACCGCTTCGCCCGTTTTAGGATAAAATGACAACACACAATCTTCCGTTTCCCCGATTTGATAGGTATAGTTTAAATTATCACTAAACCCTCTCAAAGTGATGTCAATGACCGGATTTGAAGCCGAATCCGTTGTCATCAAATACCCTTTAAATGTAAAATGTGAAACACGTCCGGTGAAATCCTTGAATTGAAGTATAGAACCAACCGAAATGATTGAAAATATTTTTTCGACGCCATAATTATCGGAACAACTTGTGTTGATCGTCATCACGAAATCATTTTCATTGTTCATGGCGTTTCCGTTCCAAACCAAAAAACCCGAACCAACAACACCCGTGACCGGATTCAATTTTGATTTATAAGGGATCCCCGTATATTTTCCCGCCTTTTCAAGTAGTGAAAATAAAATCGCTTGATGATTTTCCGCCAAGATCGAACCCGGCGCGCCACTTGGATCAATGTCCAAAATGATTTTTTCTTTTATTAGTTTTAAATTGTCCGACATTTTATTTTGTTTTTAAAGTTATTCATAATTATCACTATATCTAAACTCGTAAAGTCCCGGCGAAAATTCACCGTCACCCGCTTCATCACAACCAACACGACCGGTGATTCTGTATTTTTCAGCATCAACCAACAAATCCGGATCAACCAAACATGTTGTTTTTAAAAATTTATTGGTTCCATCAACTTCCATTTTTAGTTTTGTTTCACCTTCAACCGGTTTCAATGGATTGTCACTTTCAGAATTCCAAACCGACGACAATTGACGTTGTTCGAATCTTCCGGATCCATTATCGATTTCAATGGTTGTGACTGCGTATGTTTTTGAAAGATCCCATGTCCCGGAATCCAAAATTTGAAATTCAATTTCAATTCGTGTTGGTTCGTTTGATATAATGACACCCAACGGACGACCGGTTTCCGGATCCGTTCCAACATTCAACAACGAATCGTCGGAATCTCTAAAATATTTATGTGTTGTATTGATATTGACATTTTCATCATAATCAACGAAAGACATGTTCCACCGATTTTTGTATTCAAACAGATCACCGGATTCATTCGCGATGATTTCCGTGAAAAATTTGATTTCCCATCCTTGTGTCCTTTGATAGTGAATCCAATCATTGTGAAAACCGTTGTTCAATTCCGTGTCATCAAAAAACGCGTTGTCAACATTGTTTCTTTGGATCCAATCCTCCCAACGAATTTTGGTTGAAAAGTAACAAAGAAAACCGGCGAATCCATCCACGTCCAATGACGCTTCACGTTCAATTTTTATCCAATTTTTATTGTTCCCGGGATTCAATTTGAAACCGCGAATCGTATCAATGTTTATTTGTTGAACACCATCATTGGTGATCGGAAATTGTGAAATATCTATTTCCAATTTGTCCAATTCTTGTGATTCATTCAATCCAACGTTGAACGCTTCAACACCAAACGTCATTTTTTGAAAGATCTTTGATCCGTCCGTTGGAATTTTTAATGGCATACGACACAATATGTCATCTTGTATGATCGCTTTCAACTGAATATCACCGACGACGTTTTCATCATAAGGATGTTCAATGAACGCGTTGTTTATTTTATCATATTCACCCGAAAAAGGAACGTTCTTGATCATCGATCCGGTGTCCGCTAATAAGGAAACACGATCGGAAAAATTTCGTTCTTTAGATCCATCGGCAACAGAAACCCACAACGCGAAGTTTCGATCTTGTTGATCCTTCGCGTCAAATATATTGAAGAAAGATCCATTCGGTTCGAATGATGCTTCAAAAATCAGTCGTCCCGCCAAACTTGTGAATTTAACTTGTGACACGTTCATTGCGCCACCATCAATTCCGGCACCGAAAAAAGTTTCCGTGAATAACTCATTCAAACCAAACCCGTTTGTCAACGATCCGGATTGTACAAATAAATTTCTATAAAACGGCGTTTCAATATCTTTATAATCCGATTCATTCGTTGGGATCCAAGCGAATCCAAATCCGCATTCGGTTTGATCGTTTAAATTTGGAACATTTAAAATGATGATTTGAACTTTTGTGGTTGAAGAATAATCAATCGCATCAATTGGATTTCCATTCAAATCGAAATATTTAACGGACTGAATTTCAAAAGGTGTGTTTAATTCATTATAATTTTCATTGAACCATCCGGTGTTTCCTAATCTTCGCGTTTTGCTTTTGTCATTACTGATTTTCACATTTGGATTGTTCCATTCCGGAAAAAATGAAATTTCAAAATTATCGGTCAAAGATCCATCGCCGGTCAAATATGAAGGAAGTTCCAAATCTTCCAAATTCGCGAAATCTTCGAACAAACTTGACAACATAAATTCCAACTCGAATTCAAATATTCTTTTATAGTCCGTTGACAACGATTGATTTTTTCCGGAAACTTGGATCGAACCTTCATTCATCACATAAAATAAACGTCGAATATGATTGTTTTGTGGATCTGCATGATGAAAACGAATCGACAAAACTAACGAATCCGAATTGTTGATGTCAAAAGGAAAAATTCCATTGACTGAAAGTTGTTGATTAATTAATAAATTGACATTCGACCAACTTTGAAGGACAATTTCTTCGACAAACGTCATTGACGCTCCGTTCGTGTACCTTAAAACAGAAACACGGATTTCATTCGCGTTTTCTACGTCACCAAATAAATTTGTGATTCTGAAATTGACATTGAATAAATATTCTTGTGAAAAATCACCGTCGGCATCAAATAAAAACGCTTGATTTGGATTTCCGGATATATAATCGCCGTTTGGCGTTGTTTGATTAATTAGTTCATCACTTATAACACTTTGAAAACCTTCAACCGTGTTCAATATTGTTGATTTTATCGCGCGCGCTGAATCATAGGTCGTCGGTATAATTGGCAAATCTAAAATCAACAATGTTCGTTCAACTGATTCCGGAATTAAAAAAGACGTCAACAAACCGGACGTGGCGTTCACTACTTGACGAACGCGCGAAGATCTTATCGACATGCCGGATTGATTTCCAACGGGATCCATTGATCCCCAAATTCCCAAATCTAAATTGTTTAGTCCCGGGAACGCGAATTCGGTTTCCGTGTTGTCAATTACCGAACGAAGTGATTCCGATTGATTATCATTGTTTGATATATGTCCATAAGTGATGCGACATCCTTCCGGGATCGCCGAAACATAAAACAAAACATCCGTGATCTTTTTGGATCCAAAATTCGTTGGAACATTGTCGAATCCATCGACTTCAATTGTTTCCGCGACTTCCATCGTTGAACCATAAATGTTTGTTATCGTGTAGGCTCTCGAAATTGATGAAACCGTGTCGAATTCACCATCGCCGTTTGTGTCTTGACTTTTTTTGTATCGAAATATAGTTGTCATGCCATCGTCGAAACCAAACGATCCCCAACTTTCACCGCCCGCAATAATAAACGCGTTGTTTATATAGTCAATTTGAATTGGTGATGACTGCGATCCCAAAAATTCGATCGCCACTTCACATTTTAATTTCAACTTTTGCCATTCACCAACGTTCGCCAACAACCAATCCGTTTCGCCGTTTGTGTAAATTTCTGAATAAATTCGATCAAGAATTTTAATTGCCATTTCGATAATTTTTTATTAGGGTTTGCGCTTCGTCCAATTTGCCTTGTTTCGCCAAGTTAATCGCCTTCTTTGTTAACATTTGAATTTTGTTAATTTCCGGCTTTTCGGTTTCTTTCGCGCCCATCATCGCGTCGTCAATCAATTCTCCAAATATACGATTTTGATTGTTTATTTCTGAAAACAATTTTTTCGCGCTTTCCGCTTGTTGTTTTAAAACGTTGATATCCATTATAGAAATTCGATTTTTAAATTATTAGTATATTTTCTTTTTACACGAAAATCAATTGTCGCGACCGTGCTTTCCGGGACATAAATCACCTTTTCAATTAAATATTCATTCCCGAATCGATCCGTCGCTTTGTTGTTTATTGTCAACGTGTTGAAATTTTCAATTGTCATTGGAACTTTTTGGTTCTTATAACGAAACCATTGATTATGTTCGTTTTGGTATTCTGCAAATGAATTAATATAATGAAAGTTATTCCACAAATTAAGCGCGTCCAATTCCGTTCGTTGGTTGTTCGAAAGTTTGGATCCGGACATCTTCACGATCTTTCCGGACGTCGTGAAATGCGACGACAACAACAATGATCCGATTCGGTTTTCAATTTGCGATCGGAAGTTTGTTCCGCCACCGAAAATTCCGGTCAACCCGTCAACAATTGACGCCAAAACTTTTGCCACTTCTTCAACGGTTGTCAAAGATCTTTTTTCCTTTCCAAGTGAAAAAGGGATCGCGATTTCTGCAATGTTCTTGATCACTACCAAATCCGGGTTAATTGTTGCGACCGCACTTGTGACCGCTTGAAAAACACGCCCGGAAGAATCTTCCAATGTGTTTTGATCTTGTATGTCCAAAGAATAGTTGATGTTATAATTCGAAATTATTTCATCGGTGTTGAAGGAATTGACATCCAAGATCCGTTCTTGATCGTTGAAGAAATCCGGCATTTCATAGGTCGAAGGAAATTCGAATTTGTCTTTCCTTTTAAAAATCAATGTGTTGTTTTCGATTCTGTAATCTGCATTAAACATTTCTTTCATTGTCCGGATCAAGTCGCCAAACGTATAAATCGGCTCACTATTGGACGGAAACCCGGTTTCACCACTTGATCCACCTTTCGCCGTTTTTCGTGGAATATGGATCCATGAAAGTTCGTCTATATCACTTTCAAAGTTCATTCCAAGGTGTTGACATGATCTTTCAAACATTTTCCGGAATGTCATTCCAAGGTGATATCTTTTTTTTGGTAAAACTTGCTGAAAAACCGCTTCAATTAGATTAATAATCGCGACGATCATCGCGATAATGTACGCGATCCGCGCCAACGCTTTCAACACAACCAAAATGAAATCACCAAGATCCCACGCAGTAACAACACCCGCACCAAGACCAACCGAAACACCGACGACCGGTGTTGACGCGTTCGTGACATCCGCGATCGTTTCCAAAAGTTTTTCAGAATTTTCGATCAATTCTTTCGTCATCATATAAATTGACATTGACAACAAAACCAATTGTGTTCCGTCCGGGACAAAATTAATCACATACGGAACCTTTTTGAAATCACCATTCACGATCACGCCTTGGTCGTACAAATAAGCAAATGAAAAACCGTCGGCAACATCCGACAACCAATCATCACCCTTTAATTTTTTAAGTGACAAGACCATTTCTTCGCCACCAATAACCGTCGCCGAATCCGTCATGTCCAAATAACCTTCAAAAGTGAATGCAGGGTTTGACACGTCACCGACTTTGATCGTGTATGGAACTCCCTCGAAAATACCGACACCACCGGTCAAACCGTCTAAAATCCTTTTTTGTAAATATTTATTTGCTTCTTCAACAAATTCAAGATCCGAAATGTTGATCGTTCCCGTTTCTTTTTTCAACAACCAATCAATTGAAATTTCTAAATCTTGCCAATTTCGCGGAACGCCATAATCGGTTCCATTCATTAAATGTGTTATATCTGCCATTATAAACGCGGTTTTTTAATTCGAAAGTGATTTCTTTTTACTGCATTTTTACGGATCACCGTTTCAACAACATCGATCGTTCCTTGTGTGATGTTCGCGACGTCCCATTGTGAAACCGGTTTGTTTTCAACCGCTTTTCGAACTTGTCGCATTTCCGAAGTCAATTCCGGATCCGAAATCACCATGTTCGTTTGTTGGATGAACTCTTTTCGTTGTCCGGAAAAGAAATTGGAATCAATATTTCCATTCAACGCCATTTCTTTCAGTTTGTAGAAATTAGAATGCCCCATGTTATCGACTGCGACTTTTGGAAAAAAACCTTCGCCTTTTTCATGCCATGCCAAATTCCCACCAAGACCGTTCGCGTTGTGTTTCTTTCCAATGGTGACACCATGACGATTTGTTTTCACACCGTCAACACCGGTGATTCCACCGTCTTTGAATGATGCCGAAATCGCTTCCAATATCGCAAAATCCCGCAACGCTTTTGAAATTGCGTTTTCTTCACCCCGGGACGAATAATTGTTGTAACTTGAATATAACGCCTTGACCTTTTCCAATTTTTCTTGTCGCTTTTGTCGCTTGATCAATTCCGCTTCACGTTTGCCTAATTCACGTTGTTCGAATGCCAATGTATTTTCCAATCCCGCTTCCGCGCGTTGTCTTTGAATGTCGATCAATTCACCTTGTTTGTCAACTGCCTTTTTCGATTCATCAATTCGCGTTTGATTTGTTTCCAATACTTTATCAACCACCGAATCCAAAACGTTCCGGACATCGTTCGCAAATTGTTTATAATCGTCCAACGCTTTTTGGTTCGCTTCTTTCGTTTTCTTCAAAGTGGAATCAATTCCCTTTTCCCGGATCTGTTTTTCAAGATCGATCCGTTCTTGTAAAAGTTCATAATAACGTGAAGAACCTTCTTCAACTGTTTTCAATTCTTCGTCGATCGCGGTTTTTCGATTATTCAATCTTTCTTCATCCGCGAATTCCGTGATCGCGTCTTTTTTCTTTTCAAGTTCGATCAACTGTTTTGTGATGACGTCACGTTCTTTTTCAGATGTCGCCAAACGTTGTGTTTCAATTAATTTATTGATTTTGATTTGTAAGGAGTCCAACGCTTCCAATTCACCTTCCGAAACAATCACGTTTTTTGAAATTTCTTTTAAATTAATCCCCGCCAAAACTAATTCTTTGTTTAATTCTTTAAAATCACGAATCCCGTTTCGACCTTCAATAATAAATTCCCGGAAACGGTTGATGTCAATTTCATTCAGTCCGAACCCTTGCAATTGTTTATTTAATTCAACAATGTTGTCCGTCGCCAATTGCGTGTCACCAATAAAGACATCAAAATCACCGTTTTCATCATATTGAATTGAAAAATCAAGATCCAAACCAAGATTGGACGCTTCTTTCGTGAATTCATCCAATTCCTTTTGTGCGGTTGTTCTAAATGCAATTAAAAAACGATTGAATTCATTGATACGACTTTGAAAATTTCGCGTTGTATCATTCACGAATTGTTCCGAAATATTCTTTTCGGTGTCAATTAAGTCAATTAATAAATCCAAATTTTGTTCGAAGATGTCACGATTGATTTCACGTTGGAGTTTGGAATTATCTTCGCGCGTCACTTGCAATTCATTTTCAACCGCGATGACATCTTCCAACGCCTTTTGTTGATCCGCGATCAAATCATTTGAAATTTCAAGTTCAACACCTCTTTTTTGTGCCAAATCCAATGTCGCTTTGGCGAATGCTTCACCTTTTAATCCTAAATTTATATTACTTGATTCGACGCCGTTGGCTTTTATATTTTGCTTTACCTTTTCATTCGCCAATTCTAATTGTTGATTAGCGATGGACAATTGTTTTTCCGCGATTTCTTCCGTAAGTCTTAAAGCTTCCGCGTTTGCTTCCAATTGAAACGTCAAACTTTTTGTCGCGTCGCCGGCTTGCAATTGTGCGATGTTTAAAGATCCGGTTAAAATTGCGATTTCTTGATTCAATCGTCGGATGTTATCTTCAATTTTATACGCGCGATCAATATTTTCAAGACCTTCAACAACTGCGTCGGATCCATTCTTCACGATGTCGATCACTTCCGCGAACGTGTCTTTGATGTTGGCGAATTGTTTCGCCGGATCACCAAGCAAATCAGAAAATTTAAAATCACCGGTGAAAATATCTTTCAAAGAAAATTCAGAAAGTTTTTTAATTGAATCAAACAATATTGAAAACCCGTCCGCAATGCCACCAAACAACACGAATGACGCTTTTCCGAACGTTGTGAACGCGTTTGATAATGTCGCCATGACTTTTTCCAAACGAACCGCACCCGCGCGCGTATCGCCAAACGCAGACGCCAACGCGCCAATCGCAACCAACACAACACCAATAATGGACGCTTTTAAAACCTTGTTTAATTTACCGAACGCGATTGACATTCGTTTGATCGCGTTTGTGTTCGCGTCCGCCGAATTTTCCATCGTGTCCAATTCTTCACGTGTCAACAATAAAGATCCCAAAACAGATTCCAAAACAGAATCCAACCCGGCGATGTTTGTTTTGAATGCTTGTGAACCTTTCAACGCGTTGGTGATCGATTCTTCATAATTACCAATATTGATTTTTGATTGAATAAATTTATCACTATTGGAATCCAATGTTTCGGTTAAATCATCAATTTCAGAATTGAAACGCGCGATTTCATCCGCTTGTTCATCAAGATCCAAAGTTTGAACAACCGTTCGCAATGCTGAAATCCTTTCACGAACATCGTCGATCGTACTGACATTTTCTTTGTCCAAAACCAATTTCGCTTTTAAAAGTTTTTGTTCTTTCTTCGATAATTCGTTGGATTTTAAAATTTCGGATTGTTGTTTTCGAATTTCCTTGTTGACTTTCTTGATGTTCAATTCCGCTTCGACACGTTCTTTGTTTAGATCACGACCGGTTTTGATTCCGTTTTTTTGAAAGACTTGGATTTCCTTCAACGCGTCGCGATAGCCTTGTAATTTCTTATCAAGTTTGACCAATGAATCGATCTGATCATCGGTTGATTGATTTTCTTTTTTCTTTGTTTTTAAAAATTCCTTTTCAATTTTATTGATATCTTCTTTCGCTTGACCATACTTTTCAAACGCTTCCGTCAACGCTTCCGCTTGTGTTTCCGCTTCCTTGATTCCTTCCGATTGATCAACATCAAACAGTTTTGTTTTTTCCCGAACTTCCTTCGCTTTCTTGATCAAATCATCACCAAGATCATCAAATTCACGGCGGATTTTATCGAATCCACCGTCATCGTTGAAAAAATCACTATACCTAAAAACAACGCTTTCCATAATTACTTCTTTTTGAACTTTTCATTTAAATGTTCAACACTCGCGTAAAACGTGAATGTTGTAATTGTTTCAATATCTTGATTTGTTAATTCGGTGATGGCAATTCCAAATTTTCGCGAATCAACTTCCAAGATCCGTTCCATGTTGTCGTCTTTCCAAACATTCCAAACATTCGGAACATCAATTTTTAAAATATCTTTTTCCGCTTCAAAAATCCTTTCAGCGTGTCCCGGTTTTTCATGATCAATTATTGAATCCAACAATGTGTCAACACGAACGATCCGACACGCGTTCATTTCGCGATTTCCGCCTTTTGGAAACTGCCTTGGAAAATACACCACCAATTCCGTTTCGATTTTTTTTTTACTTCCATCAACTTTTCAATTGATGTGGCGATGTCGAATCCAATGTCGGTCAAATGTTGCAAACAACGATCCAAATCATCCGGCGTGAAATCATTGTAATGAACATCGTCAATCCTTTTTATCAAAACCGCCATTGATTTCCCAATTGGCGAAAAATCATTGTACGCGTTGAAAACCGTTTGACGTCGATTTTCCATTTCCTTGATAGCTTCTTCGATCATGTCTTTTTTTAAAAACTGAATGATCTTTGCGGTTCGATTGTCATAATCTTGAAATGACGATCCAATTTCGATCGACTGCATTTGATATTTATTAAACCTTTGAAATCTTAAAAATGGTAATTTGTGAATTGAATCAAAAATCTCGATTTCGTGTTTTCCGTGCTTATATACCATTATTAAAAAATATTTGTGTTAATCCACTAACGACGAAAGGAACGATCAACACGTCCCATGAAAACCCGCCAAAAACAGACGAAACCAATGTCAAGATCCACGAAAGGTGAAAGATCAAACAAAATCGACATGATGTCAATTTATAAATAAATTCACTTCTTGAAATCGATCCCCTTTCTTGAATCCATTCCCAAATTTTAAGTTTTTCAAATAATTGATTCAAAAAAAGAACCAAACCAAGAATCACAAATGTTTTTTCAATCATTGTTTTTTGTTTTTGTTTTAATTATTGATAAGTTTCAATATAACCCGATTCATACAATCCAAGATTTTCCGGAACAACCAATCCACAATCTTCACGGATTTTGAATGAAAGATCAATTCGGAAACATTGCATCGGTGCGCGATTATATTGTTCCAATTCATCCATTCTGAATTCCCGGAAACATCTTTGAATGTCACGTGTTTCATTTATGATGTCATATTGGAAATCAAAATTCATCATTTGATCCGTCAAAACCCGGCGCGCGTCACGGATCAATTCTTGTGTAAATAAACCACGATTCAATTTCGCTTCGCTTATCAACTGCAAATTAACCGAAAAAATTATCGATACCGGGAACGTAATGAAATTATATTCATTGGCGTTGAATTCCGTTGTCCCATCGCCGACCATAAAAAAGAACATTCCTTTGAAATCATTGTCCGGCGTCAATCTTTTGTAAGTTCTTCCGCCGGGTTTTTCCGGTGCGTATGTTTCCGGATATATAAACAACCGACCGGACGACGGATCTTTCCGGAAAAATCTTTGCGCGATAAAATACGGATGATCGATCCATTCAAGTTTCGCCAATTGGATCCGGACTTGATTGACGGCGCGTTCGATCTCTATTGGAAACCCAACGATCACCGGTTTATTTTGCAAATCTGCCATTTATTTGTTTTTTTAAATTTTGTATAAAATAGTTTTCCATGAATTCACGGAAATTTTCATTTGTTATTTTCAACACACTTGATCCGTAACGCTCAATAATATATTTATCATGTGTGACGTTGGATGACACTTCAAAACGTTCCGGAAACGCGTCAATTGTGATTGAATTGTGGAAATCACCTTCGTCGCGAAGTGTTGTTCGGTCCACGGGATCACCTTTTCGCAATTTGATTCGAATCGTTGTCCTTTTGTAACCTTCCAATTTTTCACCATCGCCGTCGATCCCTTCACGAAACAATTGTTTGTTTGTGACAAAATCTTTCAGCACGAAACCGAATTCGTTGATCGTGCGTTCCAATTCTGCCATCAACGTTTTTTCCAACGCTCCAACAAATCTTTGTTGTTTTTGAAATATAGAATTCATTAAATAAACATTTTGACTTTTGTGATTTCAATATCAACCGCATAAACAAACCCATTTGAACCGTGCGACAAAAGGTATTCAATAAGATTTCCGGATCTTATCAAATAACCGGTCACTATTCTTTTCAATTGTTCTTCGTCAGTAACCAAATAAACGATTTCTCCGATCATAAATTTCGGGTCAATAATCATCATTATACAACATCATAATCCGGTGAATAAACATCCGATTCACAACCAAAACATTTCGCGTTGATCCCGGACATATCAAATGACACCGATTTCAATTCGCGATCATACAATGTCGGAAGGTTTGTCAATTTCGTGTCGATGTCACCTTCCAAATCGCGGATGATCATCATTTTTAAATTTTCTTCAACGTTGTTTATTTCTTGACTGAATTTCATCATGTTCAAAACCTTGTAAACAACTTTTGTCGCCAATAGATTTTTGAAAACAAATCGGTTTTGAATAAAAAATTCGGTTAAATCACATTGAACGGAAAACTTAAAATTCAATCCGAACGATTCGTTCTTCGAATAAATCGCGTCATTCATGTCAAACATTTGATCTTTGACAAATGATCCCGCCGGTACATATAAAGGAAACACATGAAAATTGTCATTTATAGATCGCCAAACGCGAATGTGTGGATCATTGCAACCACCACAAACGCCCAATTCCCAATTAAAATTGGAGTAATTCACCGCATTTCCAACCAAATCGTTTTGATAATATCCAAGAATAAAGACACCGCCATGATATAATTCAGATTTGAACGACGACAATTCAACATCATGTTTTTTCCAATCCCATTGATTCAACCCGGTTGTCGTTCTTGGAATCTTCAACAACGGTTCCGATTTTGATGAATGATATAAATACAAATCAAAAGTTTCAACACTTGACATTTGCAAACCGATTTCCGTGATCACCGATTTCAATGATGTCAAATCCTTTGTTCGGATCTGCATCCCAACGAAACGATTTTGATTTGTGATCAAATCTTTGTTCCATCCATATTTGTTCAAAAGTGTTGATTCTTCCAATAATGTTTTTCCATATTCGCGAACCTTTCTATAATTTAATAAATCGTTAAAGATCTCGCTTGTCGCGTCCGAAACGGTCGTTCGTAAATATTCATTTATATTTCTTTTCGCCGGCAAACATACTTCGATGACTGCCAAGTCGATCGCCGGATGTTTTTGTTGAAAGTATTCACCGGAATCGCTTAATGTTAGACTTTCCGGAAGTTCGATCAACTGCGTGTCGAAGTGTTGTCGCCAACCTAATAAATTTGTGTATTTCGGAACAACTAATTTTGAATCAAACATGTTTTGTATTTTTTTTAAAATTGGTTTTATCAAAAAACGCCATTCCAAAACCAACAATGGAATCCGAAATGGCGTTTTTATAAAAATTATTATTTCTTAATATTTACGCGTTTGGAATAAACTCGAATTTACGAATCGCCGACGCTTGTGTCGCCAAATCTGAATTGTAAGGAACAACAATTGCATAATCATACGACATTTGCCAATGTTCAACCATTGTCGCTTCCAAATGCTCCAACCCGGCACCGTTCAACGCTTTTTGATCCGAACATGATGATTTATACATAACACCAACCGGAAAAGGAAGTCCCGGGATTCTTTCTTCCGACCATTCAGTTCCGTCCGTCGCTTTGTGTCCCATTCGCGCGTCAATCGCCACACGTGACAACATCGCAATTGATCCATCCGGCATGAAATAACCGGTTGCATTCACACCGCTACCATTTGTGATTCTATTCGTGAACGTGAAGTTCTTTCCGGCAAATTGGAAACTTTGATTTTCATCGTTGTTTCCGCCTTGGTTGACGAATTTTGAAACATACGGCATGATCGTATGATTTCCAACGACATAAACTTCGTCATTATAGAAATCATCCGCGAAATTGATCGCGTCAAGATCATTGAAAAAGAAATCCAATTGTGATTCCGTCGCGCGGATCGTATTGGCAACAACCGCATATTTTGAAGTAACTATCGTACTTCCGTAAACTTGTGATTTGCTGGCATCCAATGCCGTTTCCAAATCCGATTCCATTTCCACGTTCAACGCTTCAACACTTTCGCGAATCTTCTTGTTTAGATCATAAAGATACTTCACGTCGTTTTTCGCGTATTGTGCCTTAACCATAGCGATGTCAACACGAACGGTTTTCCAAACAACACGAACCAACGCCGAATCACTTTCACCACCGCCGACCGTACATGATCGCGTGTTTTCAATTGTGATCGATCCTTTTGTCATTACCGGGACATCAAGATTTCGACCTTCACTTTCAACCGCCTTGGATTGTAAGTCCGGCGACAATAAAGAATTTGAACCACTTGTTTGATTCAAAGCCATTTCAAGTAATCCAACACGTGTCGTTCTCAATTCGTTTTTGTCAAGGTTTGACGGGTGCGACACTCTAATGTCTTGGAGATAAGTTGCAATTAAACTCATAATTTTGCTTTTTTTAATACTAATTAATAAATGATTATTGTGTTGGCAGATCTTGCACTTTGAAATCTTTATACGCTTGATCTTTTAATTTCACGTAATCATCCGAACTTTTTGAAATCCCGGCATCCATCAACGCTTTGTCGGTGACTGACTGAAATTCCAATTTAGTTTTGAATGATCCTTCCGGTAAAATTAATTTTTTTGTGTCTTTCCCGTCAACACTTGATATTTGGATCGATCCAACAATTATTGGATCCGCACCGCCACCGCCACTTTGATCGTCGACCTTCAACGTGATATCCTTGATCGCATCCAAGGACATCAACGATTCGAACGCCGATTTTGGTTCATATTTTGAATTTAAAGATGGTTTCCCGTCGGAACCAAGGACGATAAATTTATCACCTTCAAATTTTGAATTTTTAATCAATTGCAATTCCGCTTGTGAAATTACTAATTTACGAATCGAATCCGGTGTGTCCGGATTGAATTTCACTTGTTGGATCGCCGTTTGAATTTCACTTCGTTTTCTAAAATCCAAAGTCGATTTCGAAACATCCAATATTTGTGTTTTCAAATCGGTTTCAGTCGTTAACCATTCCGATTTCGCTTTGTCGAACATGTCTTGGACGTGCTTCGCTCCACCTTCCGTTTTCAATGTTTCAATTTGAGAATTCAATCGAATCACTTCCGCGTCTTTATTTAATGAATCCTTTTGACCACGAAGTGTTTTCAAATCTGAATATAATTCCTTGATTTTCAAATATGTTTTCTTCTTCGTTCCGTCAACGCTTTCCGGACGTTCGCCAAGAATTTCAAACATGTCATCGTCATATTTCGAATGTATGTTTTTCACTTCTTCGTCGATTTTGTCTTGATAAATCGAATCCGCTTTGTTCGTCACAATCGTTTTGATCGCTTCCGTTTCTGCGATTAGTGGCAATAATACCGATTTGAATTCTTCGTTTTTGATCGCTTCCGCGAAATTATCTTTGTTGATTTCCATTTTTCCCGTTTTTATGGATTAGTTTATTTATTTATTATTATTCGTTTTGACCTTCAAAATATGCCGTGATAGCTTTTTGACGATCTTCATTGTTTACGATATCACTTTGATCAATTTCGTATTTCACCATAAACGCCACCAAATCGTCTTTCTTTCCGGACATGGCTTCAACATAGTCGTTTTCTAATTCCGACGCGTCACCACCTTTGTTTGATGCTTCTTGGGTCTTCTTCGATTCCATTTCGGCGATCTTTTCGTTCAACTTGTCATCATATTCCTTTTGAAGTTCTTTTCGCGCTTCTTCGCGGATTGCTTCTTTGTCATGAACATGAAGAACTGTTTCTTCTTCTTCCTTGTCTTGTGTTGGATCATGAAGGAGAATCAATTTCGAAAATCCAAGAAATGCAGAATTACGTTTTAATTTTATGAATTTATCATCATTCACAATGATCGTGTTCACGGAAACTTTGTTGTTCGCTTGTCCCGGTTGATCGGTGATTCTAACCGTGATTACATGATAAAACTTTCTTTCAATCGCCTTGATTGTGTCTTTTAATTTTCCGATCAATGAGTTGTCAAGATCATTTAATTCTTTTTTCGCTTGATCGAAATTGTTTGCTTTTACTGTTTTCATTTTTACTTTGTTTTTGTTTTACAACACTTTGATCCGGCGTGTCCACATGACCGGTTTTTTGATTTATAATATTGGCTCCGGAATTGGATCCGGGTTTGGGTTTAGGGTTGGGTTTGGTGGTTCATTCGTTCCAAGAATTTTGATCGCCGTTTCCCGTGTGAAACCATAAATTTCAATTAACGTTTCAATTGCCGATTCCGCCGACGTTGTTCCGCCTTTAACCGACGCTTGAATTCCCAAAATACCTTGAACACCACCAACCGATCCGCGCAAATTGGCTTGTGCGTCCAATTGTTCTTGTGAAACAACCGGTTCGTTTTCACCTTCAACGGATCCCGGGTTTGTTCTTTCCATCTTTTTCTCGATGAATTCTTGATTATATAATTCCAAAGTTTCTTTGATAGCCTCTACTCTTTTCCAATATTCAAGACCTAAACCAAATTGTGTGATCGGAACATTTTCGTTTTCAAATTTAGAAATAAATTTTAAGAAATTCACTTTCAATGACAAATCGAAATCATCAATGACACTTTCCGATTTTAATTTGAAACATTCTTCGTTTGAATTCATTGGTAAAACATCCAAATCCAACAACATTAAATTTCTGTTTAATTTGGTGGTGTTTCCTTTGTACTTCGTTTCGACTAATTGTTTGTAGATGTTCAATTGTTCTTCCGCCGGCAAACCTATTTTTTTTGATTCTGAATATCTTTTTTGCAAATCTTCTTCCGACACCAAATAAAATTCAGTTCCGAAATTCGCTTCGATCTTCAATTCTATGTTCTTATATAATAAACGACCAACCGTTTCAATCGTGAATTTATATATATGATCCAATTCATCTTTGGTTCGCAACAAAACCGATTCCATCGTCGCGAAACTGCCTTTCACTTGTAATTCGTTGAACGCTTCATTCGAAAGATCATTCACGCCAACACATTTGAATCGTGTTTCCAATTCTAATTTATCAAGTTTTTCCGGCGTATATTTTAATTTATCCGTGTCCGGAAAAATCATTCTGAAAACGCCTTGACCATTGTTTTTGTTGTCCGGGTTAATTTTTACGCCAATATGCGTTCCCGGGAAAATGTGTTGTCCTTTTGAATTTCCTTCACAAACCGGACAATCCGACCAAACGGTTCGGAATCCATCCGCAACTCCGGAATCAAGAATTTCGGTTGATACTTTTCCGCTTTTACATTGATCATTCGAACATTTATTTTTCGGTGCTTCCGTGACCGGAAATGGTGCGTAATGGTCAACATAATTTCGGAAGATATCGAACAAAGTCCAATCTTCTAATTTTGACAATGCAGACGAAAACGTCACGCGTCGTTTTAATGGGTTTTTCGTGTTCGTTGGTGTCTTGATAAATGTTTTTGCGGGACAATAACCAATATTGTGTTTAATGGCTTTAACCCGATTATATATGTCCGAATCTGAATCCTTTGAATAAACAAAATATGTTTCATCGTCATAAACTGAAAATAACGTCGTTAAAACGTTCTTTTTTGTTTCTGACTGCGATTGTGAATGAATGAACGCGATCATCCCGGTGTGACCTTCCTTGTCGATCACATCGACGTCAATCAATCGACTTGAATCAATATTGATCAAATATGGAACGCCGTCTTCATTTCTATCAACAACAACAAACGAAGATGGTTTGTTTTTGAAAACTTGACGTGATTCCGTTTCGATCCATTTCGCCGGTTTATTTTTTTCGATCCACATTTCCAAATTAGAAATGTCGCGATCACCTTCAACATTGAAATATTTGTTCTTTCCTTCATAAACTTTGTAAAAGTCATTCAATATGGAATCACATATTTGAACGACCGGAAGTGGAAATCTTGCAAACTGAATGACGCGATCGAATTTTTTCGCCGACCGCGCCTTCATTTTTTCTTTGAACAAATTCCAATATGATTCGGACTTAATTTCACTTTCGTCCAATTCTTCCGTGATGACACGCAATTGGCTTTCTTGAATTTTAACCGAATTTATTTGTGAAGTCGATTTCGGATTTTTTAAAACCTGAATGACTTGTGTTTCGTTCAATATCATGTTGATACTTTTTTATATTACGCTTTCGCGATTTCTATTCCATTGAATTTGAATTTCGAATCTGCTAATTTCCACGCGGATTTTTTAAGTTTCAAAATTTCATTCGCTTGACCAATCGGAAAACTTTGTGTTTTCGATTTTCCATCTTTGGTTCCCGGGATTGATTTCAAATCAACCATGACCGGTTTTTTTTCATTTGCCATATTTATAATTGGAATTATGTCAAGGATCTTTTAAAGATCCGTCAACGGGTTAAAATTCGGCTCTAAGATCACAAGATCATTCGACCAACCTTCCGCAAGATTGAAAGACATGTTCACCGTGTCTTTCGTTCCATAACCGGCGTTGTTTCGATCCGAAATGAACGGTTGTCCACTTAGTAAAAATGCTTCGTATTCCGGCGCAGTAACATCGACACACGCGATTTTCCCACCTTGTAAAAAGAAATACACACGAAGATTCGGTTCGCAAATTAACGCTTTCAACGCCTTTTCAACTTCCGCCGACAACGATTTGAAGAAACAAGAAAATGAAGATGGATTAACTCCTTCCACTTCTTCCGCTCCATTTAATGTTGAATTATCACCACCACCGTTTGTGATAGCTTCGCCGGCTTCGATCGTGGGATCACCACCGATCAACGGCGTCACGACAATTTTTGTGTCGTCAACTGCTGACATTTTTGTTTGCCAATCTGCCAATTCCAAAATGTCAGTCGCCACACCGTCGAAGGTGTCGCCAATTCTTTGAAATGCCATTCTTTGAATTTGTGTCATATCGACACCACACGTGATCAAACCAATCGATGTCAACATCGTTGGCGCGGGACAATTACAATCCATAATTTTAAATTTTTAAGATTAATATATTTTATGTTTTCGCGATTGCGTTCCCTTGGCGATCTTAATGCAAATTTAGATAAAAAAAACGGTTTTTCATATAAACAAAAAAATCACGCCTTTTTTTGACGTGACTTAAAAAAACCTTTGATCGGTTTTATATTTGATTATAAGGGTTCCCGCCACTTGAATGAAAAACGATTTCGGGCAAAAAGTTTTGATTTATTTTTATTGGTTTTTCCTTTTCCGGAAAATCTTCGATATAATTCCAACAATAAAAATTCATCTTTTCATCCTTTCGATAATCGATCACTAAGAACACGCCGTTTTGATCTGACTTGATCGTCATCGCGACGAATTCAAAACCGCTTTGGATCTTCATTTGGTGTTTTACAACCTCAATTTTCATTGTGGTGATTTCAAGATCAACGCCAACATCGTCATCGATGTTCGACGCAAAACCGAAACCAACACAAAAAAACATCAATAAAATAACTGAAATTTGTTTCATAATTTGATTTTAGATTAAACATTGAATCCCAAATATACAAACTTTTAAGAATATTCAACCTCGATGTCGGATTCTGAAATAAAATGTTTGTCAATAGCATAGCATAATAAATCCAACATGTCATCATGAAGGTCGTTTGGAAAATTACAACATTGATCCATGAATGATTCGTTCCAATTCCCGGAAACCAAATGAACTTTTCCGGATGCCAACGTCGGTTGTGCATTTTGCGCGCGTGTCATTTTACCATAAGACACTGTTTTTGAATCAATCTTAGTGCAATTCATCGAACCGTAATTCGGCGACTTTAGCATTGAATAAAACCCATAACCGGACGCCTTCATTTCGATCGCGATTTCTGAATTTCCCTTATAACCGTTTTGACGCAACCAAGGAACAATAAATTTCAAATATTCATTCAATTCCTTTCGAACGCCTAAACAATTGAAAATATATAATTCATGATTATAAACAGAATATGACATTTGTGCGGATTCATCGTTTTCCGCTTTGTCCGTGAACGCGCCATCAATCATGAAATGTCGCGCTTTGTTTTGTGGGTTAAACGGTAACGCGGACAACTGAATGATATCAAACCAATCACGTTTGACGATGTTTCCTTCCGCCGGCGATGGACGTTGTTGTTCTAATGAAGCAAACGACACCGGGTTCACTCGCTTTGTTTTTTCGTGTTTCTTTTGTGAGTGCTTCGATTCCCACAACGCGGAACCGATGGGTCTTGGATCATTATATTCAAACGATCCCGGAATTGGTGATTTTAATTCCTTCAACGCTTGAAAACAAAGGATCGTCCATTCCTTCGATTCTTCCAAATCAAATTTGTCATTTTTAGGATCAAACAATCGTCCCGCCAAATCGTCTTCGTGCCATCGTGTAAACAATAACAATTGGCGCGAATCATTGTGAAGTCTTTTCAAGAACACGTCTTGATACCAATCCCAAATGTTTGAACGATATGTTTTTGAATTCGCTTGTTTCCGATCCTTGATTGGATCATCTATGATTCCAAAGTCAACCGGATCACCGGTCAAAGATCCGCCAATGGACACCGCCTTAAAAAATCCTTTATGTTTAACCGTTTCAAAATATCCGTTGTTTCTTAATTCGTTTGTGATTTCAACACCTTTCGCCGGAAGAATAACGCCCGGATAAATGGATTTGTATTCCGGCGAATCGATAATGTCTTGACATGAGCGATTGAACTTTGACGCCAACGTGTCTGAAAAAGAACAAACCGCAATTTTCGCGGACGGCATTTCACCAAGGATTTTCGCCGGCGTTGTGACGGATGACATTGTTGATTTTCCGTGTTGTGGTGGCATAAAGATTGCCACTTTCTTTTTCGTACCGGCGATCCATTCGTCCAAAATGTCATATACAATTTTATGAAACCATTCAATGTTGATGTCGTCATCCATTAAAGTCGCGAAATGTGTCAACTTTCGACGCGCCAATGATTCATGGATCTTTCTTTGCAGTTTTAAACCTTCAATTCTCTTTTGTCTTGATTCCGTCATTTGTTTTGTTTCACCCGTGGACGATGTTGACCGAACCCGCGTCATTGTTGAATTGTTTGTTTTGCGATTTAATGCGTTTTAATGAATGATATTTGTTCACTAATGTAATTAGATGCTTTGTATAATACGGACAATCTTTCACGTTCCATTCTTTGTTCACCGCCTTCGCTTTGTCCCATAACGTCCCGGAAGTCTTTTCGAATATATCCATCAACGATTTTTCTTGATCTTCCGTCCACTTTTGATAAAACATAATTAACCGTTTTTGATCCTTTCCGCCGTCTTGATCATCAATGCTTCCAATTCGTCATCCGAAAAGTCATCGAATTGATCTTCAAATTTTGATTTGTCTTGGATCTTGATCAATTGTCCGAAACCTTTGTCACGCGCCAAACGATCCAATGTATAATGGACGGAACGTTCGTTGTTTTGTTCCAAATTATGTTTCAATCCTTTGATCGCTAAATCAACCAAAACGTCGTTTCCGTCGTTCATTGCTTGTTTAAATTGCGGATCCTTCGACATCCACGCATAAACCGTTTGACGCTCTACATGACAAGCCAAGGCAACGTCAGTCACACAACCGGCATGATTCAAAGCAAGATTTAACAACATTTTTTTTGTCGGTTTCTTGGTTTTACGGATCATTTTTCTTTTTTCTTCCATTTTTTGAACTCTTAAATTTTCCCTTTATTGTCTAATAATTCTATTCTAACAACTATAAAATACTAAATTTCAATCAAATACCTTTTCCGCCAAACGATCCGTTCTTCGAACTGCGTTCGCTTTCCGATGATTCTTCGATCCTTTCCGGATGCTTTCCACATGCTTTGATACATTTACATGATTTTCCACATGTGTTTTCTTTCTTTTGGCGGAATTCTTGGTTCATTAAAAGTTTATTTTGTTTTTTAATTTGGTGATCATGTTGATCAGGTCCATTGGTGTTGATCCCGCGTGTTTTTCCGTGGTTGTTATGTACGATAAACACGCGAAGAACATTTTCCCTTCCGGCGTCGTCAAATCGATGTCATTAAGATCCGAAATGTCTTTCCGGGTTTCAATCATTTGTTTTTTAAATGGTGAAATTCTCATTGGATTCATTCTTCCGGTTCCGATCACTTGTTTGTACCAAACTTTTCGCGTTCGCGATATTTCAGCGAATTCAGCTTCGTCCAATTTGAAACACATATTCACGGATTGTTCTTCCGGGTTCCATTGCGAAATGACGGTGTTGAATTGTTCTTGGTTTTCTGCGATCTTGTTGGTTGCCTCCTTAAATTGAATTGATTTCATTTTTTTGGTTTATTAATTTAATTCAAAGATATAAAAAACCCGGAAACGATCTTTCGACACGAATCCGGGAAATTAACAAACTAACTAAATCGAATCAAAAATACATCTATTCTTCGACTTTATCGAAATATGCAGTCGGAAGAAATACCAATCCGCCCGTTCTCACATGAATTTTAAATTTATCCATTACATTTTTGATGATCTTGTTTTGTGCTTTTATCGATTTATTTTGAAACTGAAATCGTGATTCAAATTTCAATTGGTATTTAATCGCGCTCCAATGATCGTCGTTCGATGGACGGAAAAAGATTCCATCCGGTTTCGCGTCCGGATGAACAACGGAATCCATTTGAACCGATCGTCCGCCACATTTGTCAGTTTTACAACCGATCAATTCCGGAAGTTTCCCAACGTTCAACACTTTGAAATTCATCATGGTGTTGCATTTTGTACAATGATATTGTGTGTTTTTCATTTTATAGTGTTTTAAATTGAATGATGTCGATTACATGAATCGCAATATTTCGAATCTTTTCGTTTTCGCGATCCACATTCACAATCAAATTCGGTGATTGCTTTCACGTGTTTCGGTTCATTTACTTCAATTAATATTGGATCATATCGGAACGGCGTCCAATGGATGATCTTTCCGGTGAAATCTTCATTGAACCACGCGAAAAAATCTTGAATCGAATCGAATCCGTCGTTTTTAACCAATTCAACAAGTTCGTTTCCGGTGAATATTGGATTCGATTCATGATGTTTGTTCCAAACTCCACATCCAATTTCTTTTGATCCCACAAAGACACGACAAAGTTTCAAAGAATTACCAACACCATAAAACCATTTAATTTTGATTGTTTCAATCCCGGTACAATTGACAACCGGTGCAAATTGGAATCGATCCGGTGTTCGGTTTCTGACTGCCATGTGAATTTTGTTTCCTTGCTTCCATCGATCCATTTCGTCCCGGCGGATCGTGTGGATCTTTGGACGGACAAATCCTTTTTTGTTACCGTCCCACGGATCACCAAACATCGCGACATGTTCTTTCATCGATTCTTCATAGTCTTCCAAGACAACACCGATCAAAGGTTCGACCAATAGTGACGACCAAATCTTTTCAATGAACAATGTTTCTTTTCCTTCCAATCCCGGTTTTCCTTTTGGAAATATTGTTGAAAATGCTAATGTCATGACCATTCAGATTTTAAACCGTGCGTCACGTAGGCGTTAATATTTTGATTCATGACATGAATCACCTCCATCAACGTGAAGTCACCGTCAATCGCTTCGCTTGCAGTCTTGATAGCTTTTGAAACTTCTTTCGATAATGTTTGCATTCTTTTTGATGAATCCAATTGTTTTTTAGGAATCTTCACTTCATCCGGTTTTTGTGATGGTCTTTCGCCTTGTCGCGTTCCGAAATCACCATGATTTTCGATTTCTTGTTTTTGTTTTTTCATAATTATATAATTTGATTTTTATTTAATAACTTTTCACAACATTCAACATAAAACATTGAAACGTTTTATGTTTCAACGTTAGGGTGCATAAGGCGAATCTTTTTAAAGCTATTTTGTGTTAATTAATTCAGTTGTCAACCAATAGTTGACAACTCATTTTCGGCTGCTACCCATACAATAGACGTTGTCAAAAATTTTCATCCGGAAATTTTTCACGCGCCAACCACGTCGGGATTTCCAATTCTTGTTTTTCTTCATCAAAATTAAATTTTGAAGATGCAAACCAAACGCGATCACCTTCACATTCAAACAATGAAGAATTTTTCATTTCATGGATCAATCGCGCTTCGATGATCACCGGTTCAATTAAATTGTTTTTTTTTGCCATTGTTTTTTCGTATATAAAATTTATATTTTCGATTTCGATATCGTGATATTTTCCGTTTTTGTCAATTATCATCATAAGAATAATTTATCGGATCCAATATCCATTCAAATTTGTTTGAAGGATCTTCCGGTGAAAAATAACGAATCACCATTGGATTTTCACTAATCATAATTTGTCCACAATATTCATTTGGTTCAATAAATATTGATTCAATAATATATTGGTTTGACAATAGTCTCAATGCTTTTCTTTCTTCTTTTGAAAGAAGAACTGAAAGAAGTTTTATTTTTTGATTCATGTCCGGAAAACAATTTGGAATCCCGGATGAAATTATATTTGATGAACAATTCATAGTTAAATAAAATCTGTTGTTAAAAATCTTCTTTTCCCTTCCATAATTTCGGCGGAATCATTTTTCACAATTACCGTCATGTGTGGATGATGGTTTTTTGCTAAATATTCAATCAAAGGTTTTGACGCTTTGTCGAATTCTTCAATTTCATTTTTTGTCATTATCATAATTTTAGTATTTATCAATTTTATTATTAAAATATCGCCATTTCCAATTTTTTCCAATTGGTTCCCGGCAAAGGAAATTCCATTTCATTTGATTAAAATCGAACCACGCGATTGTATTTTCACCGGTTGATTTGCAATAAACAAAGACATCACACGAAAAGCCATTCCCGGATTCATTCATGACATCCGGAAATTCCTTTGGACTAATCCAATCAATCTTCATTTAATTGATTTTTAGATCGCTTTAGTCGCTTGTAAGACACCCACGTGATGATCCCGTGTATTTTGTTGTAAAACAAAAAAACAGTCAACACAATGATTGTGAACCAAGAATCAAAAGGATCATTTTTGAATATAAAAAACAAGATCAAAAATATCAATGATAGCATCATATTTATAAATCTAAAATAAACAATATCTTTCAGCGTTTCGGATCTTAATTCATGATAAAAATCATGAATGTCATCCAATTGCGCTTGTGTTAATTTCAGTTTATAGACTTGACGCATGTGGCGCGCGATGTCTAATTTTAAAGAATTTTTCATTGGTTTATATTTTTAAGTTATTGACAAAGGTTTTCAATTTTTCTTGATAAACTTTTGTTTCTTGTTTTTCTTGATCTTTCAATTCTTCAAACAAATCATCATCAAAAAATTCACCGATTGCATCTTCACAAAGATCGACAAGTTTTTCCGGCGACACGGCGTCCAATTCCACTTGTCCCAAACCACCCCAATTCGCCGTTCTTGAATCACCTTTTTTCGCGGGCGCGTGTGGCAAATTCCATTCAACAACTTGGTGTTCCATTAATGCCACGCGATGAACTAAAACGTCAACACCAAAATCATTCGACAAATTGTCACCGATACTTCGTGGAATATCTTCACCGCTTGGATCATAATCGCCAAAATAAATAATCACCGGTTTTTTCCCTTCGTCAACTGCGTTTTGAAAACGAATCGCGGTGTCATTCAAAAACGTTAATGACGGATAACCCTTGCAAGCACCCAACGCCACACGATTTCGTTGACAAGGCTTTCCGAAAACGCCTTGCAACGCCTTTTTTTCAATAAAAACTTCGACATAATATGGTTGATTTTCCCAACGGTTCTTGTGGAAATATTTCATCCAATTTTCAATCTGTTTTTTAGCATCTGAAATGGCTTCATGAACGTTGGTTTCTTCAAAATGTGTTGTTCCAATCATTGAACGGTCATGATCTGAAAACGCTTCATAATCGATTAAACCTTCACGACGCGCAACAATCATCGCGGAAACAACCCGTTTATAATGTTGAACCGTGTTCGTCATTCCAATCGCAACCAGTTGATAATGCAAACCACGCAATGTCAAAATTCCGGGATCGTATCTTGAAACGACTTCAATTGAATTTTCCGTGATCCATGATCGTGTAAATTTATCTTGTTTCGCCATGATTAAAATTTTTGAATTCGTTCAACTTGTGTTTTCATAAACAATTCAAATGACTTTTGAATTTCTGAAAACAATTGAATTGATTCTTTGTCACTAAAACCACTATGTTTTGGAAATTTTTTTGCGTCAAGAATAGATATCATCATTTTTTTATCAACAACTAATCGTTTTGCTCTCGCCTGAAACGCTTTGTTCTTTTCGTTGGCGTCTTGGATTCTTTTGTCAATATCGTTGAAATACGGTGTCCATTCATCGTCCGACAACCCTTCAATCATTGTTTCCCAAAGTTCCAAATCAATCGAAAGGTGATTCCAAAAGTTTTCGGATTTTTGTTCATTGAATGTGAATCCAATTTTTTTTAATTGCTTTCCACGTTGTGCGGTTCTTGCATCGATCGCGATCCGGGCGTCACGCGCTTGTCTTTTTTGTTCTTTCAATTCAGTTTCGATCAATTTCATTTTTGATTCAAAGTTCATTCCAACCATTGAAACCAATTTGTCGAATTCCGGTTGCATTTCCGGAAATGGATTGACTTGTGTCAATGCCGTTTGAATGTGCTCAACATGATCCAAATGATTTTCCGTTGTCATTTGGAAGATCCGATCCAACAATCCTTCACGAACATTCATGATCCGGTTTTTGTTTTCTTGGATCTGAATTTCCTTTTGGCGTTCGGATTCAATTTTCAATAACTCCATTTTCTTTTCGGCGCGATCATACATTTCAATTTCCATTTCATTGAATTGTTCCGTGAACTTTCCGAAATCAAACATCACATGAAGAATGTTTTTTAATTGTCCATGAAAGGAATGATCTTCAATGAAATCGTTCGCGCCGTCAATCAAGTCAATACACTTTAACTTCAATTCGTTCAACTTTGATTGTTGATCCTTTTCAATTTGTTCGATCCTTTGTTCTTCGCGTTCTTTTAATAATCTGACTTTTTCATTGAAACGATCATAATTGTTGAACGCCTTTTCATCAAACAACGGTTGGAATTCTTCAAAGTCTTTTTTCATCAAATCCGCGACCAATTTGTCGATCGTTTTTTGTATTAAATTAATCGTTTCGAAAGTCATTCGATTCACGAATTCCGAAAACGTCACGCCAAATTCTTCAATTGACTTTTCGATTTCTTTGATCCGGTTTTCTTCCGCCATTTGTTTTTCCCGCTTTTTTGCGTCCAAAATTTCTTCGTATCGCGAAACCTCGATTTGTTGCTTTGTTTCCAATGGTTGTGTGATCGCGATCAATTCTTTCGCGACTGCCATCGTTTGTTTTCTAAACTGCGAAAGAAACGATCCGATCGTCTTGTCTTGACCTTGAATTCCGGTTCGCGCCGAAACCAACGTCGTTCGTCTTGTCTTTGCAATTTCGTATGTTTCACGATCCACAATTTTAATAAATGGATTTTCCTTCACAACGCCGTTTTGGATTGCTTTCCAACCGTCCAATTCCACAATGTTGTTCGCGTCCAATGACGCCAATTCGAATTTTTGTTTTTTTGCTTGCTTTGCCATTTTTAATTTTGATTTTAGTTTATTAATTATTTTTGTTTAAAAATTTGATAACTGTTTTAATGTGACTGTATTTCACATTTCCATTTTGATCCCATGACCAAACCCATGAACCAAAAGTTTCCGAACACGGATATTTTGAAGACAATAAATGACATCTAATTTGTTTAAAAAAAACTAATAATGTTTTCATAATTTTCACGATTCAATTAAAATATTTTTACAAATATACATTTTATTATGTATTACGTTGATGTTTTTTCATTTATTTTCGAATTAACTTTTTTTTGAAATGCTGATCCAATTTAGTGACAAGAAAAAGAACAAAAAAAAAACGACATCCAAATTGGACATCGCTTTTCAAAATGAAGGATTAATAAATTAAAACGGAAGATCATCGTTGTCCCCGGTCGAACTATTGTTTGAATCCGGGTGATGTTCCTTTGGTGATTGTTCTTGGTTTGATGACACCGGTTTCGTTTGACTTTTGGTTGACAACATTGTCAGATTCCGACAAATGATTTCCGTCGTGTATTTTTCAACATCGTCGGTTCCTTTCCATTTTCGTGTTCTTAAAGTTCCTTCAACCAAAACCTTATCACCTTTGTCCAAATATTTATCGACAATTTCCGAAAGTTTTCCATGAACAACAACCGAATGCCATTCCGTCAATTCTCTTTTTTCGTTGGTGTTCTTATCATTCCATTTTTCGGAAGTTGCGACCGAAAAGTTTGAAACTTGACCGCCGTTGTCGAAAACGCGCGTTGTTGGTTCTTGACCTAAATTCCCGCAAATAATAACTTTTTGATAACTTGACATATTTTTTTTATTTTAAATTAGTTGTTTCATAATTACGACGACAACAATCGCCATGTGTTTTTTTTGTCCTTCCATCACCATAATTCGTGATAATATTTTCAACTCTTTTTTGGGTTTTTTCTTCTAAATTTTGACCAATTTCATTTGTTGGACAACCACACCAACCGCAACGATATATATTTGAATTCATGTTTTTTAATATTGTGAAAACCCTAATTGATAACGAATATAATTCCAACCTTTTTTCATTGGAATCCGATTCGCTTGATCAATCGTCATTTCCTTTTTAATTGATTTCTTTCCTTTTGATACTGCGACAACTTCGATCATCGTTTCCGGCGAAAGAACATCCGACATTTTTGAATTTCGTTTCACCATTATAATCGGCTTAATGAAAATCCTTTTTCCTTTGCCCAATTTGGATTCTTTTCGATTTTTTGATGTCCCTTCCGGGAGACTGCCAACCAAAATTGTTCGTCTAAATAATTTGATCCGGTTCGTCCTTTCATGTGATGGACTTCCGTTGTACTTGAATTCGGAAACACCGGACAAATTTTGTTTTCCGGTTTGTTTAAAAATTCAATTCTTTTTTTCAAATATATGGCGTTTTCTTTTTTACGCCTTTCCGACATCACCGGGATCCGCTTCCGTTGTTTCATTTCAGTCCTTTTGCGTGGTTTTTGGTTCTTTTTTGCACAACCATAAGAACAAAACTTGTCGGTCGTTTTAAACGGCTTAAAAACAATGTCACAATCTTCATCGTGACATTGTTTTGATTTGACTTCATTATTCATTTATTCTTCTTCGTTTGATCCCGGAAGTTGTTCCGGATTCGGAACGAAATCGCGTTCACCTTTTTCGTCGAATCCATCACCGTCCATTTTCGGTTCTTCTTTGAACATGTCGATCGTGTCCGCAACCAAACCGCCATCGTTGTCGAATCCTTCCGATTGATCTTCAATGTTTGTTTGTCCTTTTTTGCGAAGGATTAAATAATTATATATTTCATCCGTGATTTCTTCACAAATTTGTTCGACGTCATCTTCATATCCAAGTTCGTTTCCGCCGTCAAACGATATTTTTGGAACAGAAAGACCGGTCGATCCTTTTATTGGAACCTTAATTGATCCCGTGATCATGACGCCGTATGTTTCACCGGATCCAACAAATGTCAATCCATTCACGTTCATCATTTTCACGATGTCTTTGTGTCCTTTAATCGCGCGTGTCAATGCGTTCGGGTTTTTCTTTAAATTGTCCCGGGCAAAATCCCAACCGGACAACAATCCAAGACGTGACGCCATAAACAATTTTAATTGATCCATTTTTGAAATTAAATCCGGATGTGGTTCCGCTTCGACAATCGCCGTAATATCCGCCGACGTGACACCATTCACATGATGCGTAATTGTGACACCATCTTTATTCAATTTGAACTTTGTCAATTTGAAATCTTCGCGTGGCATAATGCGACCTTTTTGTTCTTCGTTTTTACTCATTTTTACTTTGGCTTTAAATTATTATTTATTGTAAATTCTTGAAATAAATTTTGTGATCACGGTTCCATTGTCGAAAGTCCTTTTTAATCCACTTTCAAACATCCTTTCCAAATAATCATTTCCTTTTTCGGTTTCGACTTCGAATTCTATTGATGCTTTTTTTTTCATTTTATGGTTTTTGAATTTTTAGATCTGCATTAATCCAATCGATCAAATCTTGTTTTGTCATTCTTTTTAATTCAATGAACGCGCCACTACTAAACAACATCACACCGCACCCGGGACACGATTTCCCACCACCCGCCAACGACCAAATGAAAACCTCCGTTTCCGTTCCGCAACATGGACATTGTTTCCACGCGGTTGACGTGGCGTGTTGTGACTTTCCGGCGGAATATGATCCACCACCGATCCAATATGTTCCCGGATATCTTTTTTCAATTTTTAGATCTTTTTTAAATTTGTTTAGTTGAATTTTTGTTGCCATTATTTTTGATTTTAAAAATCACGGTTTGTTCAATAGAACGTTTCCAATTTTAGTCATATTTAAATTATAACCGTGATTTTAAGTTTTTGTTAATTGAACGGATCGTCATCGACCATTTGTTGATCGAACATTTGTTTCATTTGGTGTTTTAACGAATCGCGCGTCACGATCTGCGCGTTGATCCTTTTGTCAAGACTTTCAATGTTTGTTTGGATGTCGGATCGCTTTTCCGCGACGAAATATCCGTTTCCATAAGAAACAACACCTTTGATCAATCCGTTGATTCGAATGTGTTGAATGATCTTCCGGAAACGTGGTTCGGTTAATGCGAAACCGTATCTTTTAAAAACCTTTACAACATGTCTATTCGTGACGGAATTCGATTTTCCGACCTTTGTTTTTAAACGACGAACAACCAACGGAAGAATATTTTCAAATTCTTCGTCGGTCAATTCATGCGTTTGTTTTTCGTGTCCCGGGATCATGATCGTTCGAAATTGATTTTTTGTGGTGTTCCAATCTTACCAAACGGAACCAAATCCAATTTTTCCATTTCGGCTTTCACATTTAAAAATGATTCATTAATGTGGTTTTGAACTTCTTTTCCGCCTTGGATCAATTCTTCATTTGTTTCACCGTAAACGTAAACCGTTATTGTCGCGACTGCCCTTTTCATATCGTTGTGATTTCGTTTGATTTTATTGACTGACTTATAAAAATATAATATGATTCTTTTCCAATCTTAAAAGACGCGATCACGGATTCATCTTTATTTTTCAATCCTTTCAAAATCAATAATCTTTCAATTTTGAATGTTTTTCCATCGAAATAAGATCCAAAACGTTTCACCGGAATTGGTGATTTTTTCTTTCCTTGATAACTCCAAAGATATTCACCACTAATCGTCGGATGTGAACCCGTTTCAAAAGTGAATTCATTTCCGATTTCAACTTTCATCCCGGATTCAAATTCGTGTGATTTAATCTTTTTTGTCAATTGTGCGTTTGCAGTAATTCCGATAAGAAAAACCGCGATAAATAATTTAATTTTTTTCATAATACTGTTTTTAAAACTGTTAAAATAATAATTGACCAAAGAAAAAATCCAATCAATATATCCAACGGATCCCGTGGATGTTTGAACATTATGAATTTTTCAATATTTTGGAATAATGTTTTCATAATTCAATTTTATATGTTAATGTTTCGCCGTTGTGATCCTTCACGTGATCAAGTTTGAAAACCTTTTCAAGATCTTCGATTTTGATTTGATAGATCATTTTAATCATCATCCGTCGTTTGATTTCATCCATCCCGATTTGACAATATTCGGCTCCGGGTTTCAATGTATATTCATATTGATAAAGTGTTTTATTTGCCATGATTTTAATTTTCTGAATTATAAGCATAACCACCCGGAAGAGCATCGACGTCCGGTCCGGTTGTATCTTTGAAGTCACATTCGTGATTTGAACACGTCCAAAGATCGTTTCCGCCGTCGTCTTCATGATCACATGTGTTTCCGCACATTGGACACGGAAGTTCCGTCGCGGTTCCCCAAACATATATTGAATCCAAAAGGTCCATGACTTCCGAATTTTCAATTCCTTCCGGAAACAAAACATTCATCAAATCGAAAATATCATATTTGTTCTGAAATGCGATTTGTTGCAATGACCATCCACAATCGATAATATCACCACACATGATGTTTTCGTCGATCATGCGTTTCAACAAAAGTTCTTCCAATGTCTTTTCAGAATAACCGGTCGAAATCTGCATCAAGGCGAACGATTCGTTTTTTAAAATTTGTACTTTCATAATTTTCACGAATTAAAATGATCCCGGCATGACACCGGGATCGTTGTTTTTTTATTTATTTCTTTTAGTAACGATGAAACGATAATGTGGACAAACAACAACGCCGTTCACATAGATGACGCGGGCGTGAATTTCCATTTCGTCATTCGTGATCAAAAATGAAAATTCCGATCCAATGTTTCGAACATCTTCAATTCGCAACCTTGACGAATCCGGACGATATTGAAACACCTTTTCAACAACGCGATCAATCTTTGTTTCAAAACCTTGATTCGCTTCGACCAAATAATTCATCAAACGAATTGTAGGAAATTCCATTTTGTGTTTCGCAAATGATAATTTTCCCTTTTGAATTTGTTCAGCCGTTATCGGTTTGAACCATTTCGTACGACTTGACAATGATCGCAGTTCATTATTATAATTTTCCAACCTTTTAGGATCTTCGACCATACCTTGATAAAAATCAACCTTTTTTTGCAATTGGTATTCTTGAAATTTCGCGAAGTCATTCAAATAATTGTTTTTGAAATCTTTCAATGTTCTACGAATCAAACTTGAAATCCTATCATTCAAGTCTTTGTCACGCTTTTGTTGTGCTTTTGAAATTGTCTTTGTTGCCATAATTTTCACGATTTAATTAAAATGTTTTTACAAATATACATTTTATTATGTATTTCCTTGATGTTTTTTCATTTATTCGAAAAGATTTTTCACGGAAGGTTTCACCGTTCGATCTTCAATCCATCGCGGATCAAACATTTTTTTTGTTAACGCAAATTGAACCAAACAAAGCGCGTCGGAAGTTGCCAAATTGACTTTCAGTTCCGGGAAACAATTTTGTGAAAATGTTTTATATCGATTCTTTCGTTCCGTTTTAGTGATCTTTTCACCTTTCATTCTCAAATTTAACGTGGTTTGCCATGATATCGGATAGACCTCTATAAAAGGAATATCCAATAATTTAATAACCGTTAAAAGTGCCGTATAATTCGCCAGCATTTTGTTGATACCGAATTTCTTTCCGGGTGCGTCGTCGGCTCCTTCGCGAAATTCTTCATATTTATCAAACAAAACGTTCGGATCTTTATGAATCATGAAAAGATCCATGAATTCGTCTTTCAAATTTTCGTTCTTCTTTCCACGATACGTTTGAACCTTTTCAATGTAAACCATCACTTTTGAAAATGGAGCGGTTTGCAGTTCTAAAAAAGATTTTATATCGCGAACCTCTTTTGGCATTTTAACGGCGCGAATTGTCCCGTTTGAATATGTCGCGATCGCACCGGACGCTCCCGGATCAATTCCGATAATTAATTCTTTTATTTTTTTCATCTTTCCATTGGTTCAAATTCGGTTCTATTATATTTTAGTTGATCCGAACGATGACCGTTCCAATACAAAATAAATTTCGGTACTTCCGCGCCTTTCTTGTTTATAAATTTATATCCTACCAAGGAAATGCAAAATTGTAAAAATGTTTTATTGTTTTTCATTTGAATGTGTGTTTTTTGTTTCTTAATTCCATGAATTTTCGGCGTGCCATTATATTTTCAGCCGTTTTAAAAATCTTCTTTCGCGTTATTGATCCCAACGCTTTGTCAATTATATTCATCCTAACGTTCCCGGGAGCGTGTTTTAGCGCGCTTCGATTCGTTTCCCTTGTGTCACGTCGCAAAAGTGATTCGGACGCGTCCAAAGTCTTTTCATCGATGTTTTTGAATTCGCTTTCATTTAATAATTCTTTTTTTATTAAATAATCTTTTACGAACGACCAAAACGAAACGTCTTTGTTTTCAAAATATGAATCATCTTCGTCAATCAATTCATTGAAATACTTTTCAAGATCAACACGTTCAATCGGTTGTTTAACTTTCAGACCTTCCAAATTATTTGAAATTTCTTCCGGTGTCAACTTCCTTGTTTCTTTGATCTGACGGAAGGATCCCGAATCCATGAATTTGAATTCTTCGAAATACGTCATTTGCAACAAACGATCCGCGACACGTCCATCATAATTTTGACCAATTTGTTCGATGGTCAAATTTGTTGTTCCGTATGTTCTCCAACCTTTATCGATCCAAAGTTCATATCTTTTCAATAAAACAAACCTAACAACGTTCAATTTGTTCGAATAATGTGATCGTTCTTTTCCATCTTTCAGTTCGTCACCGATGTCGTCAATGAATAAATTTTTGCAGTTTATAAATTCCAACAAAGATTCTTCCGGGTTTTCGCCTTTCTTTGATGCCGTGTAAATTCGACACAATTCGCGCGCCGTTGTCATTTTAAACAAGTTTTTTCCGTACTTCCGACGGTGACGATGGTTCACGACCTCAAAGAAAAATGATTTCCCTTGACCGTATTTTGTATTATATGCAAAGATCCCGCGCGTCGAATCCATACGCCCGGAAACATTATATAAAATATCCAAACATTCCGTGTATTTCATTTCAAGTTTTTTGCCGTTGATGAACTTCGTCATGAAGAACATTTCCGTTTCTTCTTTGAAATTAGAAAAACACTTTTTTAATTTTTGTTCTTTTTTATCGATCATAACATTTCGGCTTTTTCTTGTGGATTAAATTCGAAATTTCCGGATCCATTATTCGTCGGCGTGTGATCTTCCGACGCCACCAAATAACCGTTGAATTTTGATCCAAACAACGTTGATGGTCTAATATACATTTTCATTTTATCGTCATTAGACCATTCAGAAATTTTAAAATCAATTACCGTTTTAAAATCTTCAAAGTTAAAACCATCTTTAATCCTTGCTTTCACATGTGACAAATTTGTCGATGTTAATTCAAACGGCTTTTTTGATGATTTTTTTTC
>TARA_R110000851_G_C13102500_1_pt1 | contig 42635 bp, 72 predicted proteins | sample TARA_R110000851 | Tara Oceans TARA_R110000851 (sample SAMEA4397627) | marine metagenome | biome: Polar Biome; feature: [DCM] deep chlorophyll maximum layer (ENVO:01000326); material: water (ENVO:00002006), including particulate matter (ENVO:01000060) such as... | depth 17 m
TCGGGACGGAAGGATTCGAACCTTCGACCCCTTGCACCCCATGCATGGGGCTTAATCACCCTATGTTGTTGATTTTATTGGGTTTCAGACTTTCTCGACTGGCCAAAAAGACAGTGCTTTGTGTTGTTTCGCAAACCTTACAAATCAATGGGTTGCGGTGGAGTTTTGCATCACCGGGACACTGTCCGCCCGTCCTGTACTCCCAAGCTGACGCGATCTGACGCCGCCAGCCTACAGACAGCCCGAAGCGACCGCCCTACCCTGGCATTGTCCGCCGTCGGCAGGGAGGCCAGCGACATTCGTGTCAGCGTTACTCGGCGGGCAACCGGTCTCTCACCAGCGCCACGAATTCCTCATCGGTGGAATACAGGTTCGCCCCACCGCGGTGAACTCGATGCCGTGGCGCGTGGCCGAGCCCTGGACCGTGATGTGGCCGGCGGCGTCGTGCTGCCCGCCTGCCGCCTCGATAGCGGCCGTGATCTGCTCGCGGCTTCCGTATAGCTCGATCATGGCCCCAGGTCCTCCGGCACGATCCGCACCAGCCCCTCCGGCTGCTCAGTGCCGATGATGGCGTTATCGCACCATGCCTGCACGTCGGCCTCGGTGGGCGGCTCCCGCCCGTATTCGTCGGCCAGCGCAGTGAGCGCGGCCAGGGCCTGCTCAGGGTCGGTGAGTGCCGGCAGATACTCGGCGTTGATCTGAGTGCTGGCCATGTAGTGAGTTGCGGGCGGCTGCCCCGTGGGGCTCAGGGCGCAGAACCCGAATGTGTCCGTGCCGCCTGTGTCGGGATCGAATATGTCAGCCAACCGATTGGCCGCGGTCTTTATGTCTCCCGGTACGGCAATTAATACTCTAGCCCAGCCGCTCATAACACCACTCCCGATTTTTCGGCCAGATATACCTCAAGGCTACCGTTTTCCGAATCATCCGTTTTGCCGCCTCTGACAACCAACCCGTACATGGACCAGGGGGTGGCGGAGCCGGCCAAAAACGTGCGGCCCACTGAAATTGACCCGTTTATTTGGGTGTCCGATGTCCCAATCGCGCCTGCTTTTTCTGCGCCGTTTGCACGCAGGGAATACAGCGATGCATCATTATCGGTGCGCCACGAATGAACGAGTGACACGCCAGCAACGGCCTCCGAAAATGTGCGACCGCTAGAGTTAAGGAAAACCCGCGTATTCCCAGAGCCGCCGCTGTTATAAAGTGTGTAGCCGTTTCGGTTTCCGCCCGTATCTAGGGGGCCATAATCGGACCTAGAGGTGCCCGTATCGACGAGGCCAGCGTAGGCAAACAACAACCCCGCGCCTGACGTATTAACGGTTGGCGATTCCATCCCGTCATCGATGCCATCAAATTTAAGCCAATGCAGGGTCCCATCAGTACGATAAACAGGCTTTGCGGCCGTTGTGGACTGGGTGGCATGGTTGCCATTCCCCGATTTATCCAGCATCAGACCGACGGGATCGCCGTCCGCCGTCACCGGGATAGTGCCCGCCGCGTCCTGGAAGAGGGTTGTCAGGTCTGACGGGTCATACCATGCGCCCTCTTCCCCTGATTCAAATAACTCTGCCGGACTATACCGGTAAACAACAAAATCACCCGTCGCCAACGCTGCCGCATCCGCATCGCTGATCGCCGATGGCTTATAGGTGAGCCCCCCGATGGTCGCCATGCCGCCTTCGCAGATATGGGTCGGCTCCGCAGGCGTGTAGCTCGCCACGGTGTAAATGGCCTGCCCACCAGCCCAGACTTTCGCCGTCCCGCCCGAGTAGGAAACCACCATTTTGCCGGAACCTGAAAATCGTTCATCCAGGCCTATACCCTTCAGCGGCTCCGAATCATCAAACGTAGCGTCGATAATCCAGTGGCCAACCGAAGCATTGAACACCGGCACGTCGTCGATAGCTGCTGTTTCGCTCAGTGAGGCGTCCAGCAGGAGGCCCTGGGCGACGCCGTTCGAGTAGTTGAAGCGCGGCTCATTCGCGGCGGCGGTCTGCGTGTTGCCGTCCTTGTCCTCGTAATCGGCCGGCGCAGGCCGGGTCAGGGTGAAGGCGACGCCGAAATCAACGGTTTTGAGGTTCTGCATCAGACCTCCTCCAAGACGTAAGACTGGTTTTTAAAGTTGGCGAACAGCGTGCTGCCGCTGAAGTCGGGGTGCAGGCTGCCGATCAAGGCGAGAATCCGGCCTTCCTGGCTGTTGAGGGCGTCCACCGCATCGGCCAGGGTCTGGCTGTTCGGGTAGTCGCCTTGCTCCACCGCCGTGCCGTTGTCGTTCTGGTACAGCGTCAGGCCGCCCGCATCAGGCACCCAGAAGAACTCGGTGTCGGAGGTTCCTGCGATGCCTGCGGTGGTATCGGCGAACGTGGGCGCGCCATTGGCCGCGACGCCGGTCAGCAGGTTGAACCGGCTCTGAATTTTCCGCATCGCTCGGGTGAAGATGGTGGGCGTCTCAATGTCGCCGCTGGCCATCTCGGGGATGCCGTCGGCGGTGAAATCGCGCTGGATGGCGTAGGCGCCTGAGCGAGTCGCGCCCTTGTACGGCACGGTGAGGGTCAGCTGGGTGTCGCTGTCCACGCTGGCGATGTCGTAAACGACGCCCGTGCCGGCCATGACGAAGCCGTCCCCGGCGCTGACGTTGGCCAGCCAGGCCGTGCCAACGCCGGACACAACGGCGCTATCCTGAACCGCCGACGCGGTTCCGGTTCTGTACTGTGACATGGGGTTCTCCGGTTATGCTTTGATCAGGTAGCGGTATTCGCCGATAACGACATAGGTGTCATAGGTAACCACCCCGCCTCCGCTGTCCGCAGCCAAGCGGCAAATGGGCAGGTATAGGCCGGCCCCGGGCCCGGATGAGGGGAAGAAGTCGCTGATCGTTCCCACGTTGGAGCCGTTGATAAAGAAATCGACTTTGGTGGCGTACTCTCGTACCCCGAAAGCAAAGCCATTGATTGAGGGAAAGTCGGGATAGTCCGCGACCCGCGTTTCTACGCGGCCATCGGAATAGCGCCCAACGTATATGTAGATGCCGGTCGACCGAATCACAAACCCGACACCATTCAGGTCGGAGCTCTGGCGCCACTCACCACGGCCGATGAATAGGGAGGCATTGGCGTCAAATCCAGGATCGCCTGAAAGGTTCGGGGAGCCAGGGAGTCCGACTTTCAGGTCCAGGAAAACCCGGTTGCTCCAGTCGACAGAGCCAATGAAATCTTTTACGCCGGTTACCGGGCGAATCTCTGCGCCACTCGTTGGCGACGATGCCGGGATCTCCATGCGGATAGACCCGGCATCCGAACTGCTATCAGCGGCATTGTCATAGAACGTGACGATGGTTCCGCTGTCCGTGTCGACATCCCACTCCTCGCGCCAATGGAAGCTCACGCTCTTGTAGCCATCCTGGCCGCCAAAGTTGAAGAAGCCCTCAAGCGATACCGCCGGGCCAACCGATAAGACGCCGCCGGCTTTGCCGAAATACTGCTCGTCCCCGTCGCCGAAATAGAAGTCGCCGTTATCGTCAATCACGGCTGTCCACTGGGTGCCGTCGTAATAACCCAGGTGGGTGGCGGTCAGATTCAGGCCGGTGGAGGGCGTATCGCCCAGCCGGGACGGGATGTTAGACAGGTTGCTGTACCAGTCGGCGCCCAGGCTGCCCGAGTCGTCCCAGTCTGACCCGTTCCACCGCTTCAGCAGCTTGGTGCTGTCGTTGTACCAGAGGTCACCCACCGCCTCTGCCGTCGGGGTGCTGGTGGAGAAATACGTGGTGACCTTGCCGTCGGCGGTAGCTTGGGCGTCAGCGGCCTCGGACAGCGCGGTGCCAATGCCGCTGTCCTGCGCGTCCTGCCAGGCTGTGCCGTCGTACCGGTAGGTCCGGTTCCCATCGTCCGTATCGAACCACAGGTCGCCCTCGCTCATGCCGCTGGCCGGCTCTGCATCCTGATAGAACGACTGGATTTTCCCGTCGGCTGCCGTCTGGGCCGCTGCCGCGTCGGAAAGGGCCTGCTGGGCGTCCGCGTAAGCCTCGCTGAGCGTGTTCGCCTCCCCGCTGTTAATGTCCGCCAGGGAGCCCGGCTTATCGCTCAGGTTGCTGTACCCGCTGCCCCCGGTGATCACCACGGAGCCGGAGAACGCCGCCGAGCCGTCGCTGTAGACGGCAAACAGGGTGGTGCCGTCGTACTGGTAGGTGATCATGCCGGTTTTGCCGTCGGCGGACTTCGGCCCCAGCGTCGCCACGGCATCGCCCACCACGCTTTCCACCTGCCCCTCCACGCTGATCTTCTCGGTGGCGGCCAGGGTGCCGGTGACGATCTTGGAGGCGGTCAGCTTGACGATCTTGGTGCTGTCGATGGCGTCGTTGGCCAGATTGGCGTCGATGAACGCCCGGTCGGCGTCAGTGACCGTGGCCCAGGGGCTAAGGCCCTCCACCTCACCAGCGGACAGCGACGGCGTGGTGACTGTGAACTGGCTGCTGATCGTGCCCTGGCCAAAGGCATCGTAGGTGGCAAACCGCAGGTAGTAGGTGCTGTTGTCGGTAAGGCCGGACAGCACCACCGGCCCGCCGTACTGCTGGGCGACCAGGTTCTCGGGGCCGGGGGTGAAGCCGGTGGTCTGGCTCATCCATACCCGGGAGTCGCGGTAGTCCAGATCCTCCGGCGGCTCGAAATCAATCTGCGCGCTGCGGAAGCCGGCGGAGATGGTCAGGGTGCCCGGCAGGGGCGGGGCCACGTTCTCCACGCTGAGCCGCGCCGCCTGGGTGCTGATCTGGTTCTGGCGGCCCCGGCAGTACACCCGGACCTCAAACGCGCGCCACGCGCCCGCTGAGAGCGTCTCGCGAGCATGGTCCTCGGCGTTCTTCTCGTAGGTGTAGACGAACTGCGGGTCATTCACCCATTCGGTGCGCACCAGGGACAGGGTGCCGTCCACGTCCGCCCACACCTCGACCTGATAATCCCGGAAGTACAGGTCCAGCCCGCCAGAGCCGGCGCCCTGCTCGCCCTCCTGGCCCATTTCAAACCATTCGGTGACAGAGGTCTTGCGCCAGACGAACTTGGCGTCGCGGCCACCGAACACGGTGTCGTTGCCCTGCTCGAACAGCTCCAGGCCGTTGACCGGCGGGGCCGGCACCACGTCGTTCGGGTCATCCTCCGGTTCCTCGCTCACGTCGCCGGGCGAGCGGACATAGGTGGTGGTGATCTCCGCCACGGTGCCGTCCTGATTCACTTTGCCGCGCAGGGAGACGCCCCGGACCTGGACCTCGTAGGTTTTGCCGTCGCTGGGAACCACAAACGTGGCCTCAGGGGATGCCGGGCCGACCTCAAACCAGCCCGATTGGCCCTTCTCGCGGTACTCCACCAAACCGTAGGCGTAGTTGCTCACGCTCGGCGGCTGGACGCCCACCTCGATGGTGGACAGGTTCGCGTTGGCGGTGCGCGGGGTGTTTGTGGCCTCGGCGAGGGTCACAACCGGCGGATTGAGGGTCACCACCGGCTCATCCTCCTCCGGCTCGATGTAGCCGGTCAGGATTTGCACGGTGAACGCGGTTTCCCAGACCATGGCGCCGGGCGCCGGCGATGTCGTGGCCGTGCCCTGCTGCGGGGCGGGGCCTTTGTCGCTGGAGACCGTGACAGTACCGTCGTTGGTCACCTTGTAGGGCCTGAGGCGCCGGCCGGCCCACACCAGGTCCCCGCCATTGGCGATTGCGGTGCGCTCGTTGATGCTGGGGGCGTTGGCCAGCCCGTCGATCAGGATGTAACAGGCACCCGGGCCGCCCGGGCCGCCAGAGCCGGCCCAGATGTGCAGCTGGGGGTCCGCCGAAGGGCTGTAGTCGGAGCCCGGGGGCGTGCTGCCGGCCGCCCCGCTGACATCGATGTAACCGTTTACGCCGATGGTCATGCCTCGCGCCACGATCATCAGGCCCGCACCACCGGCCCCGCCGTCACCGCCGGGCCGCTCGTACTCGATGAATCCGTCGTAGTTGGAGATCACCGAGCCGCCGCCGCTGCCGCTGGAGCCGCGCAGGTCCACCGGGTACAGGGTGATCCCGCTTTCGTCCTGCTCGTACACCGGGGGCGGGGTCTGACCCGGCTGGATCCGGCCGCCAATGATGGCTCCGGCCGGCCGCATGGTGGCCAGGCCGTCCACGTCCAGCAGGTACGGGTCGAGCGTGCCCCGGTTCTGGTAGCCCCGACCGCCCTGCGGCGTCGACTGGATGTCGATAAAGCCCGGGGTGCCCTTGTTCACCGCGTCCCAACGGCTGCCGTAGTTGAAGAAATAGCCGCCGCTGGAGACCATGCTGGTGGTCCCGGCGCCGCCCGGGTAGCCGCGGCCTTTGCCGTTGATCTTGGCGTTGTTCAGCGAGAAGAAGCCACGCACCAGCAGGGCCACGTTGTCGGAGATGCGGATCTCGGCCGCGTCGTCGCAGGTGAGGTCCGTGGGGCACCAGAAGAACGACGCCTCATCGCCCAGCCCATCCCCACCGGCCAGGTCCAGCAGCCCCTCCACCCGGGTGACGCCGCCGGAGACGGTCACCACGCCCGGGAAGTTGGTCGGGCTGATCTCGGTGCCCCGCTCATACCATTCGTCCGGGATGGCCGTGCCGGTCTCCTGCGGCGGCAGCGCGCCGGCCTTCTGGCTGGACCCGAACAGCTTCACCTTGACCTTGCCGGTCCGCCAGTCGGTGCTGATCTGCTGGATCTCGAAGTTTCGATTGAGGTGGCCGTCGTCGGTCGTGCCGGTGTAATCCTGCACCTCGAACAGGTCCGCCCGCACGATGTCGCCGACCTCGAGGTCGTTCTGGTCCGGGGTCAGGGTCAAGTCCAGGCGCAGCGGCGGCCCGGCATACCGATCGCGCAGGCTGGCGATAAGCCGCTGAATCGTCTGCGAGCTGTGCCGGCTGCTATACAGGCCCCGGAATTCGAGGTCCTTCTGCTCGGCGCTGCCGTGGGTCTGGATCGATTCCAGGTCCGGGAGGTAGTTCAGGCGGGTGAATTCTTCCTGGAAGATGTCCCAGTTCCAGGACACGAAGATCTCATTGATCACCGCGCCCATGTCGTGGGTCAGGTCGCCGTAATCCGCCACGGTGTCGGCGTCCAGGCGACGGACATAGCCACCGGTGGAGTGCACCGCGGTCATGCGCCGCATGCCCAGCTGGCCATCGGAGTAGATGGGCGGGTAACAGCCCATCAGCAGGAACACCTCCTCCTCGAGGAACTTCTTGCCGTCTTCTTCTTCCAGGCCGGCCAGGCGAACGATCAACCCCTGGTTCGGGTCCTCCGGCACCCAGAGATCTTCGCCAATGCTCTCGAAATCGCTGGTACGGATGAACTCGGCGGGCACGCCAAGCTGCCAGTGGTCCGGCAGGTATTCACCGGGGTGGCCGTAGACCGCCCCGGTAAGCACCGCATAGGCCAGCATCGGCCCCGGCATTTCCAGATAGATGAACTCCGTCACCTTGGGGCTGGATTCGCTGTCGGTGGTGTTGCTGAGCTCAATACGCAGCGGTGTCGTGCCGAACAGGCCCCGGGTGACACCGGTGAACTTGTTGGCTTCCTTGCCGGTGTAGGAGGCGATTTCGAACTCGTCGTCATCCCCCTCCAGGTGCAGCAAGCCCACCTTCTGGCCGGCGGCCACGGCACCGGCAACATTCGGGTGCTGATACGGCTCAAAGCCGTTGGTCGTGAGCACCTCGATCTCATCCGAGCCGGCTTCCAGAGTGCGGTTCAGCCGCGTTTCCTTCGGCTTGAACACGTCCTCGCGGAGCATCCGCTGAACGTCGGCGCACTTGAAGCTGTAGGCGAGGTCCTTGTAGCTGGCCTCGTCGACGATCTGGGTGGTGGCCAGGATGAAATCGGACCATTGCAGCTCGGCATCGCCAACATAGAACTTGACGGTCTTGCCGCGCAGGCCCTTACCGTCGCTCAGCCGGTCGGCTTGGAGCGCGGTCAGCCCGTCGTCCAGTGCCTCGAAGTTCAGGCTGCCGATCTCGGAGTTCGCCTTGTCCGGGTTCAGCTTCTGGGAGGTGCCGGAAATGCTCACCAGCACGCCCTCGACCACGTTCTCGCCGGTCAGGCCGGTGACGGGGTGAGAGGTCAGGTAGAACAGGTCATCGTCGCCGAAGTCGATGGACACGACGAACTGGGGCGCCTGCCACTGGCTGTCGTTGACCTCGGCGAAGGCGCTGTTATCGATTCTCATACGAACTCACGCACGTTGAAGTTGACCGAGTAGAAGCCGACGCTATTCACCAGCGACCAGCTGGGATCACCGTCGATCTGGCAGGTGCGCAGCGTGCCGGAATGGGTTATTTCGAAAGTCTCGCCGCCGGCCACTGAATCCAGGAACTCCTCCAGCTGGGCCAGCTTCGCCTCGTCGTCCTCGGCGACTGTGGAAACGCGCCACTCCCGGTCAATTCGGGTCAGCCGCTCGAAGCGCCGGCCGGACAGAGAGGTGGAGCTGGCCGCCTGCCGCCGGTGCCGCGGGGTCCAGTCGGAAATGGGCACCTCGAAGGTGTATTCCTCGCCCACAGTCCGGCCGCCCGCCACGCTGCGCTTGGCGGTGTAGGTGATCGTTGCCATTCAGGGCTCCAGAAACGAAAAAGCCCCGCCGAATGGCAGGGCCTTGAAGAAAATCCGCCGGAGCGGAGCTTGCGGCTTAGGTTCGGCTAGTCCATGTGAAGCCCCAGGAGGGCCCACTTCTTGGTGTCGCGGTCGTATTTAACGGTAGCCGTGAATTCGGTGCGAATCATTGCTCCGAACCCGTTCTGGGCATCCACATGAGAGGTAACCATTGTTGTGCACTCATCAATGTCTGTGTGGCTCGCATCTCTGCTCAACAGAGAGCCTGGGAAATCAGCGGTGCCAGGGGATTTCAGCTTCCCTCTGACGAAGTCTTTCGCAGCCTGGAACGCCTGCGCCGGAGTTCCGCAGGCTCTATACGTCCTTTCTGCCAGCGTCTCGCCGTCCGAACAGGCAGCAAGAGTCGCAGCAACCACTAAAATAATTGCCCCTCTCATTTTTCAGGCTCCCGCAAACGCTCCATGCAGTAAGGAGACGCCTCCTCCAGTTCGCTATCGCGTCGCAGAATCGCATCCTTTGAAAAGGTGTAATCCGAACGGATAACTATTGCGTCCGGCCGGACATCGCGGATTACGGCGGTGGACCCGTCCTGAAACACCAGTCCCTCGCCGTCATATTTCAGCCTGTTTATAGCGTGCTTTTCGTTCCAGGAGTAGCAATACAGCCCGGTTCCGCCGCCTTTTATCTGAAGGGCAAGCAGGTAGGGCCCCGTGCTCCCCGTCCATGTGCCAACCATTCCTGATGGCGCCGGGATCGCCTGGACTTCGGAGTACCGACTATCGAGAAGGTCATCCAGCGGCGTGGCGCAGCCGGCCAATGCTGCAGCGGCAGCCACAGCCATAAAAAGGTGCTTCATCTCATCGTCCCCTGAGCATTCTTCCGTTTCTGGATTTGGGGTCGATCACCACCCTGTCGAGATTGTTGATCTCGTCCCCCATCTTGTTCAGGAGAGTATCAGCAAGTTCATTCTGATCGAAGCCTGTCACGTCACCCTGGAACACGATGGTGAGATTGCCCCCAGAATCGCTGTCCCTCGGGGGCAGCGGGCTTGGCGGCGCCGCTTCAGGGCTGCCGCCAAATCCGCCCCCAGCTCCCGAAGGGCTGCCGCCCCCGGCGCCACCCATGAAGCCCTTGGCCAATCCGGTGGCGGCGATCAGGCCGACCTGAAGCTTACCCCACGCCATGATGCTGGCTGCTGCCGGAGGGCCTGCGATTGGGCCAAGTTCTGCAACGGCCCGGGTGGCGGCCACCAGTGTATTGGTCCACGCCATTGCCGCAGACAGAGCAGTCTGAACGCCAAGCACCACATTGGCGACCGCCTCGTTCTCGCGGGCGAAAAACTGCAGCAGCCCCACCCCTTGCTGGGCCGCCGCCAGCCGGGCAGACGTGACCATCTGGCTGGCTTTCTGCTCGCGCTCAATGTCCAGATTCCTGAGCGCGTCCAGCTCGTCGTAATACTCGCGGTTGGAGTCCTGGAGCAACGCATTGGCTTCTTGGCGGTCGATCTTCCCGAGCTCGTAGGATTCCAGGATGGTCTCCCGGCGCAGCATCAGGTCTTCCGCTAGCAGCTCACGCTCTGTGGCGTAGCGTTCCTGAATGTCGCCCAAGTCTCGCTCAAGGCTTTTCTCAAAGGCTGCCTTTTCTTCAAGCGCCTTCTGCTCAGCCTCATAGGCCTCCATCTGCCGGTAGGAGCCGTCGATGGCAGCCAGCTGCGCGGCGGTGGCGCCTTCCTTGCGCGCCCGGTACAGCTCCTCCTGGCGGGCCGTCATGCCCAGGGTTTCGGCTTCAAGCTGGAGCGCTGCTACCCGCTTCTGGATGGAGTCGGTGGCTTTGTCGTTTCCGCCGCCACCACCGCCCTGCGTGCCCTCTAGGTCGCGAATGATCTCGTCCGCGATCCGCTTGGAGCGGTCGTTGTTGATGATCTCGCCGCGCCCGCTCACCCGATCCAGAAGTCGGGCGAACTCCTCGCCCCGCTGGATCGCAGTGTCGGCCTCGATGGCGAACTGCTTGAGGCTGTTGATGGCTTGTTCGGACAGGCCGTTCTTCTCGCCGAACTCGTCGATCAGCGGCAGCAGGTTCTCGCCTTCCTCGAACGCCTCCCGTGCCTGCTCCCGAAACGCCTTGAAGCCCTGATAGGTGGCCAAGCCCTCGGCATCCTGCCCTCGCCCGCCCAGGCTGCCAAGCGAATTGCGGGCCTCCACCGCCAGATCCTCGAAGGCCGCTTTGGCGCTTTCGGCGGCGAGTCGCTGCTGCTCAGCCCACTTGATGCGCAGACCTTCGCGCTGGACCTCGTTCAGCTCCTCGTATTTGGAGATCAGGGTGTCCACCGAGGGGGCCGTCTGATCCATCTCCCGGCGGAATTGAGCAATGGCCTTGGAGGCGTCGTCCGTATCCCCACCAAAGGCCGCGATGGCCGCAGAGGCCGCCGCAACGGCGCTCACCACCACCCCAACAGGATTGGTGCGCGCAGCAGCATTGAACGCCGCCATGGCCACGGTGGCGCCCTTCACGGCGATGGTGTAGGTGGCGTAACCGCCGGCCGCCGCCGCGATGATCTGAACAGCCCCGGCCAGATTCTCCAGGTTGGCGGCTTGCTCGGCGCTCAGGTCGTTGGCCTCGGCGAACTGGGGCAGCATGCCGTTGTAAACGCTGATCACGCCGGTGGCGGTGTCGATCAGACTTTGAAGCTCACCACCGACACCGCCGTCGCCCAGCTGGAGGGTGGCCTCTGCTGCGGCACTGCCGAACGCCCTGAGTGAGCCGGTCAAGCCGGAGCCGAGGATTTCCGCCATGCGGGAGGCGGCGCCCTCTGCATCACCGAGGGAGGTGGTCAGCTCGGAAACGCGCTCACTGGAGCCGAGCAGCACCTGGGCAGCGGCGCCAGCCTCGGAGCCGAAGATCTTAAAGGCGTCCGCCGTCTCGATATTGGCTTCGGCGAGCCGGTCGATAACGGCCTGGAGCCCACGGCTGGAGATGTCCACCTCGGACACCGAGACGCCGTAGGATTCGAGGGCGGCCGCAGCCTGGGGGGTGATGTTGGAAAGCTGCCGGATGAAGCCGACAAAGCCGGTGCCGGCGCGGGACGCTTGGATACCAGCATCGGACAGGGCGCCGATGGCGGCGGCTGTCTCCTCCACCGATACGCCGGCAGCGGTGGCGATGGGGGCCGCAAAGGACAGTGCCTGACCCAACTGCATCACATCGGTATTGGCGCTCGCCGCCGTCGCCGCCAGAACATCATTGACCCGGCCCAGCTCCGTGACCTCCAACCGGAAGCCCGACAGCGCATTGGACGCCAGGTCAGCAGCGGAACCGAGATCCATGCCGGCGGCGGCCGCCAGCTGCAGGATGCCCGGTGTTGCGCCAAGCACCTCGTTAACCTCGAAACCGGCCTGAGCCAGGAACCGCTGCGCGTCCGCCGCCTGCTGCGCGGAGAACATGCTGGTGGCGCCCAGCTCACGGGCCTGATTCTCCAGGACCGCCATTTGCTCGGCGGTAGCTTGCGACACCGCCTGAACGCCCCGCATCGCCTGATCGAACGACGCCAGATCACCGACGATCTTGCGCAGGGCCGCCGAGCTGGCCACGGCCGCAATGGCCGCCCCCACTGCCTTGAACCCGCCCTCCATCTGGCCGGTTGCGCGGGTAGTGGATTTCTCAGCCTCGCCAGCATGACGCCCGATCTTGTCGAGGGACGCGGAGCCCTTGTCGACATCGGTGCTGTCTACGCTAAGTACGAGACGCGCTGTTTCGGTCATTCCAGGCCTTCGATCTCAGGTGATCCAGATGCCGCAGCACGTCCACCTCCCAGGGCAGGAGGTGGATGCGCTTCAGTGCGGCCCAGTGGTGGATCTCGGTGTAGGAGCAATCGCCCAGCTCACAGAACCAGCCCCACAGGTAGCCGGTGCCTTCCGGGGGCGGGTCTGTTCTCAGGCTCTTGGGTTTCTTGCCGGTCTGGCGGTAAACCGCCTCGAGCTGCTGCCGGCGGCTGGTGCCGGTCTTGGGGTCCGGAATCGTGTCCGCTATTTCTTTTTCCGCCCAGTCGTAGAGTCGCTGGACGGCTTCCTGAAAAAACGCGCATCACGCGAGGCGTGGCGGTCGATCATGTCCCGAAGCTGGGGCGCTTCGCGGAGCAGGATCTTCACGTTCTCCTCGGTGAACTCCTCTTCCAGGTTCCAGCCGGCCACCAGCGTGGCGCACAGCGTCACATGGCGTTCGGTGCTGTCCACGGCCTCGCCCTTGGCCAGGGCTTCCATGTCCTGCCGGTAAGCGTCCTGCTTGGCCTGCTGGAAGGCGTCCGCCCACTGGGAACGAATCACCAGGTGGTAGTCGGTCTTGGTGCCGTCCGGGTGGGACAGGGGCACCTTGGTGCCCTCGTTCGCTTTCTCGCGGGTGAAGAATTCCTTCATGCTCATGCAGCACCCCGCAGGATCACGATCTGGCTTTCCTCGGTGGCGTCATAGAGGGCCTGGAAATCCATGGAGACGGTCACTTCGCCCTCCCCGCTCACGTCCGGCTGGCCGGAGTTGTACTTCACGCGGGGCAGCTCGAAGGTGTAGGCGTTCGTGCCGTCGCTGAGGGTGAACGAGAGGCTGGATTCCGTTTCGTTCAGGAACTTCTCATACAGCGTCTCGCTGTCGAAAAACGCCGTGATGGAGCCGGTCAGGTTGGAGCGGGCAATGCTCATGCATGCCGCACTATCGGAGCCGACCACGAACAGCGGTGACAGGCCGTTCTCCAGTGTCAGGGACAGCTCGGTGACGGTCGCAATCGAGGAGCCGCCTTCGTTGATTTCGCCGGAGAACGAATCGAACGGGCTGCTGGTGGTGGCCGGATCATAGGTGGCGCCAGCAATGGGCGTCTGGGCCGGCGCATCCATGGAGCGCCCCACCAGGCCGAACGAACTGGTTACGATGGCGTTGGTGGAGACGGTCAGGTTCCAGGTGTTGAACTCACACCCGAGATACCGCAGGTACTGGCCGATGTCCGCAAAGTGACGCTCGATGGTGAACGGCCGGCGAACCACGCCCGCCTTCAGCGTGTCGGTGCCGGCGGAGGGCGCATCCTCCTCCCAGGTGCCGCACAGCACCGCCTCCAGCATGGGGCCGAACGCACCGCCATAGCTCAACTCGGTGGAGATGTCACCGCCGACCTGCTTGTTGCCGTGGCGCACATCCGCGATCTGGCGATCGGCGCGAAGCTCGGCGCTTTGCAGCGTTTCCTTCGTCAGCGCCAGCGTGGTGCCGGTCTGGCGAATCGGGGTGAAGTCGGGGGTTGCCGGAGTGGTGCCGGCTTCGGTTTCGGCCACCAGGGCCATAGAGTGGCGTGAGCCGTTTGCAGGGCAGGCCATATCGAACCTCCGTCATTGGGAAAGCCACGTCTCACGACGGGGCGTTTGGGTCGTCTCACGACGGCCAGAAACAAAAAAGGGCCGCCAAATGGCAGCCCTTCGGGGATTAATGCACCGCGCCCCCACGTCTCACGACGGTAGGGCGCAGCGGCTTTAAACGGTTCTCAGTTCCAGCTCAACGTCCACCTTGCTGATATAGCGATGAACGGATTGGCCCATGGTTGTGATCGGGGTGCTGGTCACATCCAGAGACGGAGCGCACAATCCACCTGTCGCCTGGTGAAACTCATCAACCGCCCTCTGCACTTTTGCTCTAAGGTTTTCGGCCGCTTGGTCAAACGCATAGGTGGCAATTGGACTGGCCATCTCTCTGCCAGGGTCGATTTCCAAATCCGGGTCGTGGGGACGATCGGGGTAGATAGGATTCATTCTGTATAGCCTCTGCTTAATTTCATCCCCCAAAAAGGGCGAAGATTGAATGGATGAAACGAATTTTATTCTCGCCCCTTTGCTATCCGCTTAACGCCGATTGTTAGGGCTCCACTTAATGGAGTTCTGAAAAATGAAAAGTGTTTATCAGGGTGGCCTGACCACCATTCAGTTCAGCGCACAAATCGGCATCAAGCCGGAATCTATCCGCGTGCGACTCTGCCAGACCGGCAGTTACTTCGGTGTCACCCCTCGAAAACTACCCAATGGGCGGCTGTTGTGGCCCGCTGATGCGGCGGAACAGCTGCTCAGCCCGAGGCAGTCGCCCGGCTGATCCAGGCGCTGTAGTAAATCGTCATCGTGGTTCGGGACCAGTTCTCGACCCGCCGAGGCTGCTCGTAGCCGCAGGAGCGGATCAGTACCGGCAGCGGATCCCAGACCAGGAACTCCTGGGCCTGGAAATCGGCAATCAGGGTTTCTGACAGGGCCGGGGCGTCGAAGCGCGTGCCAGCCCTGTAGCGGGCAGCAATCTGGTCAGCCAGAGCGATGGCCGGGACATCCCCGCTATTGAGCGGGTGGTTCAGGTCGACTTGCAGAAACCCGTCGTGCCGGTCCTGACCCTGATCCCCGAGCGTGGCCACGCCGGGCTGGCTGGGCACCACGAACAGCGCCGCCCACGGGTCCGTGCCGGGGGTGAAATCCTTGTTCGGGAGCGCCGTGGTCAGGCCGAAATCGCCATCCAGCCAGCTCAGGACCAGCGCATTCCGAATATCAAGGTTTCTCATACGCGGTTCTTCTTCGCGGCTTCGTCGGCGATCTGGTTAAACCGGGCCACGGTCCGGCGGACCATGCCCTCCGGGGCCTGCCTGGACCAGCCTTCGAACTCCAGGCGATGCGCGTAAGGCAGGTTGTTGGCCATGAACGTCACGCCGCCGCCTTTGAGGGCGGCCACGACTTCGTTCATCTCGTTGACGGCCTGCTGCTTCTCGATCTCTCGGGCCAGCTCGCCGTCGGTCGGGGCGCCCTGGGAGATTTGCCAGTTGCCGACGAACCGGCCGGTGCGACGGGGCGACAGGTTGATCACCTCCGCGAACACTTGGATCTCCACCGCCCTGGCGGTCTTCTCCAGGGACTGGCTGGCCATCCGGCTGAATTTCTGCACATCCGCCGCGAAGCTCATGCATCCCTCAGCTGGACAATCCAGGCGACGCCGGCCGGATCCTGCCAGGTGTTCATCACGCGCTTGCCGTCGATGTCGTCGCCGATTACGGGGTCCGTGTCGATCTCGCTCTGCAGCACGGTCAGCTTCTCGTCGGTGGCCAGGATGTGCTCGTTGTCGACCTGCTCGGTCTTGAAGCCCCCGAAAACGCCGCGACCCTGGAAGGTCTCGGTCGTCTGGGTTTCCTCGCCGGTCAGAGGGTCGTAATCGGTGCCGGTCACCCGCGTCAGGGTGAAGCTGCGCACCGCATCGGCCAGGGCGCCGTCAAACGCCGCAGCGATGCCTGTTTGAACGTCAGCGCGAAGCCCCATCAGGCTCTCCGCACCGGGAATGTGGACCCGCCGCCGACCGGGAAGTACGGCCGGAGCAGGTCAAAGACAAAGGACAGGTTGCCCGAGCGAGCCCGGGCGCCGTCCTGGTACTCCGTTTCCGATTCCACCGTATCCGCTTTGACCCGGGTGCGCTTGATGTCGCCCTGAGTGTCGGCGTACAGGTTGCCGGCGGCCGCCTCTTGCGCCAGGTAAGCCCCGGCGGTCTTAATGGCGTCCTCTACCGGATCACCCGCCACCACGGAGCGGGCCGTCATCCAGGCATTGGCTTGGAGCACGGCGGGGGCTTTCTCGGCCTCATCTGCCCAGTCAACGCCCAGAATCTGGTCCACGTCCGCGGTGGTGATGTAATCGGTCATCGGTTATTCCTTCGGCTTGGCCGCCGTTTTGGCTTTTGCCGCCGGCTTGGCCGCCGTTTTGGCGCGCTCAGCAGCGTGCTTGCGCTCCAGGCGCAGGGCGGTCTCGATGTCCACCGGGGCGCCGGGGGTCAAGCCGTCTTTGTTCGCTTTTGGCTCGGCTTTGGGCTTCCCCTCAGCCTTTACTTCGTTTTCCTCAGCCATGATTGCCTCCGAAGAGGCGGCCCGAAGGCCGCCGGTTTAGTTGGTTACCATGAAGGCCATCGGCACCAGCTTGCGCTCGAGCACACGGCTCCAAACGGCAGCGGTGGCCAGCTCGGCCTGGGTGAAGCTGTTGCCGGACGGGGTGCCGGTCTGCTGGAAGCCGAACGGGTGCAGCAGCCACGTTTTGCGCAGCCACAGCTCTTCCACGCCAGCACCATCGGCGGCGGATTCGTCTTCATCCAGCGCCACCGGGTTCAGCGGGGAGCCTTCGCCGTAGCCGAAGATGCCCGGGCCGAACAGCACCGAGGTGTACTTCACGCCATCGGTGGTGCCGGCCACGGCGGGCAGGGAGTCGTCGACGATGATCCGGCGGCCCATGTACGCGCGGTACAGCAGGTTGCCCTCGGAATCGCGCACGTCCTCGGCGTCGTTCAGCTTGGTGATCTGCTTCGCCACCATGGAATGCACGGCGATAGCGGTCACGCCGTCCACCTGGTCGCCCATGGTGTAGGCGGCCTCGATGAAGGCATCGCGGCTGAAGCGAGTGTCGGCGCCCTGGTCGGCGACGGCCTCGGCGGCGATGTCGTAGACCATGTCGCCGTCGTCGTTGGCCACGTTGTCGGCCATCACGCCCTTGACTGCGGCGATCAGCCGGCGCTGCCACTGGCGCTGGAAGTACATGTCGGTCTTGGCGCGAATGGCATCCATCGCAGTGCCGCCCATGGCCAGCTCGGAAGCGAGGTTGGCGGTTGACCAGCCCTTGTTCACGAACGCCTTGCGGGCGATCTGTTCGCCCTGGTCGATCTTGGACGGGGTGGCGTCGGAGGCCGGGTTATCGGAGCTGTAGTTGACCTCGTCAGCGCCGTCCAGGTCGTTCCAGTACGGCAGCTCGATCCGCTTGCCCGGCTGGGAGGCCATGGTGTCCAGCATGGCGTTACGGGTAACGATGCCGGACTGGAAGAACGCGGTCTTTTCGGGACCGTTCACTTGCGGCAGATCTTGAAAGATCTCCACGTCGATGATGTCGGAAAGGCGGGTAGTCGCCATGATTGATTACCTCTGTTGGTGGTGTTCGTCACGGAGGCGCTTGTAAGCTTCCGGGTCCTGTTCTTTCAGGGCCTTCAGCTCTGCGCCTGTATGCTCAGAAAACTTCTTCGTGACGGCCCCGCCGCCTTTCCCGCCGGGAGCCCCGCCCCCTGACGCTTTGCTGCCGTCCACAAGGAACGGGTATTGCTCGGTCAGATACTTACCCAACTGCTTGGCGTCCCACGCCTCGCCGTCCGGGCCGTTGATCTTTACCCCTTCCGGGGTGTGGGCAATGAACTGCATGGCCTCTTTCTTCAGCAGGCCGTAGCGCTGCACGCCACCAGTTGCCTCTTTGTCGATGAGGCCGGCCACAATGCCCTCAGCAGTGGCGGTGCGCTCGCTGTTGGCGACCTTGTCGCGCAACTCGGCCAGCTCTTTGTCGAGCTTTTCGGCCCGCTCGCGCTCCGTCTTGGAGAGCTTTTCCCACTCCTGCTGCTTCTCGAGGCGTTCCCGCTCGCGCTTCTCCGCCTCGCTCTCGAATTCCTGAAGCTTGCGCTTCGCCTCGGCCCGCTCTTCGCGCTCCTTGCGCAGGGCCTCTTTAAGCTCGTCGGCAGGGTCAATGCCGTCCACCTGGAGGCGGTAACCGTCGCCGTGCTCGCTGTACAAGGCCTGTTGGGCCTCTTCCAGCGCCTCGAACTCTTCCTTGGTGATCTCGAATTTCAGTGCCATGTCTGCAAACCCCGTTTGCTGGTTTCGCCTGCCCCGCAGGCATAAAAAAGGGCCGCCGAAGCGACCCGTCTAAATCGAATGTCTGTTACAGCGTCAGCCCCTCACGGGCCGCCAGTTGATCGAGCGTCAGCACCCGGCCGGCGTCATCGGTGAACCGGTTGATCTTGACCTTGCCGGAGCGGAACAGCGCGGCGCGGCGCGGCCCCAGCACGTCATCCTGGAATTCCTTGCTTTGCCGTCGGAGAAAGCCGCCATAGGTGAGCTGGTTGTCCACCGGCCCATCCATGCTGGCGCGCTCACCCAGCCCCCCGAGGCGATACTCCTCTTTCACTTCCGGCACCCGGATGCTGCGGCACCGATAGTGCAGCGGCGGGCGCGGCCCCTGACCCAGCGGGTGCAGGGTGCGGTCCAGGCCGGCGCATGTGATGGTGGTGTGGCTGTCCAGGGTGGCCATGAAGCGCTCACCCTCGAGAATGTCGGCGTTGGCCCGGTACACCTCATCGCGGGCCGTGGCGCCGACGTGGTTGGTGGCCGTGCGGATCACCGCCTCGGCTTGTTGCCGGGAGCGCGTGGTGACCAGCCGGGACACCTCCCGGGCCATCGCATCCGTCGTTTTGCCTTCCAGGACGCCCGCCTGGACCACGCGCATGCTGTCGCGGCCAACGCCCTGGGCGAAGTCGTCAAAGGCCTGGCGGATCGTGAGGCGCTTCTGGGTTTTGCCGCTGAGCAGCGTCATCTTGCTGCGGGTCGTGATCGCCCGGATCTGCTCAGGCGTGAAGCCCTGGCGAATCTCCACCGTGGCGCCAGACGCCAGCAGCTTGGCCGCGAATCCGGCTTCCTGCTCGGCGAAATCCTCAAGCTCCAAGGCGCCCTGAATGCCGGTCGTGGCGTGGACGATGATCTCGCGCAGGTCGCGTTCCAGGGCCACCATCCGCCCTGCCTGAAATTCTGTGGCGCTAGCGGCGGCGATCCTGGCCCGCAAGTCCCGGGCAAGCTGTCGCAGAATTGGCAGCGCCCGCTTAACCTGGCCGCCGGCATACTGCTGGATGTAGATCTGGTGCCGGATCAGGGCCTCGAGGAGCTTGCCGTGCGAGGTCAAAGCTCAAGGCCCCCGGTCTGGACCTCCGCGTCGATCTCTTCATCGGTGCGGTCGGGGTCAATGCCGCCGGTCTTGCGGCGCCAGGCCCGGTAATCCGCTTTGGCGATCAGGCCCCGGTCCACTTCCTGGATGCGCGCCATGACCATCTGCGGGTCGGCGTCCTGCTCGTAGAATTCCTGGTTGAGCCGGAACGTGATGTCGTCGAACACGTCCGCGCTGGTCATGAACAAAGCCGCCCATTCCAGGCAATTCTCGAGACCGTCGCTCACGTTGTCGGCCAGGGTGGACAGGTTGGCGTTCTCGGCGCCCGTCCGGGCTTTCACGGCCTCTTCCCGCTCATTACCGCCCTGCTGCTCGATGAGCTTGGCGCCAATGGCCAGCATCTGGGCTTCTTTCTGCTCCATGAGCTTCAGGGGCAGGTTGCGCTCCTCCGCCTGGACCAGGGACACACTGCCGTTCTTGGTTTGGATGCCCCGGCGGGCGCCCACGGTCACCCCGTTGGGGTTCAGGTCGTTCCATTCCTGGGTGCTGGTGTCGCCCACATCGACGTGAAACATGGGCTGGCCGACGATGAACGACGCCTCTTCCAGATCCGCACTGTTGCGGTAATGGGCGATGTTCACGTCTGCGATGTCCAGCAGCAGCGGGTTATCGGGGTGTTCGTCGTTGTTGCCGGCGCCGATGAACTGGAACGGGATGAACGGCCACCGCTCCCCGTTCGCCATGCGCGGCTCTGAACGAGATACTTCCTCGTTGTGCCGGAAGACCCGCTGAACGTAGTAACCCTGATCATCCAGGCTCAGGACGCGATACTGCTTCTCCTGGTTGGCCTGGAACTCATCGACCGGCACGTCGTAGTGCTCGAGCAGGACCACCAAGGCCAGTTGCTCGCCGTCACGGCGCCAGTTAGTGATGCTCGGCGAGGGGTAGGCGCGGAGCGTTGCCCGCAGGCCTTGTGCCTGCTCCTGAGTCAGCCCATCCTCGGCCTCCGGGTAATCCACCAGCACGCCGTCACGTCCGTTCGTGGCCGTGTCCGAGACCGCGCCACGGGCGAACTGCGTCAGGCTCATGCCTGATCCGTCGGCGTCGTCGCGCATGTACTCAATAACGGACGGCAGCTCGGCCTCCGGCTTCTTGCGGAACACCGCGCCCAGCATGCCGTCGTGTGTGCGTTTCGTGACGCCAAGCCACAGCGCCCGCATCTTGTAGTTCGCGTACCGGTCCAGATCGTCTGGATCAGGGTTCGGCAGATACTCGGTGCCGCGCCGCTTGATGGCGTCAGAGCCCTCAACCGCATCCCGAACCCGTCGCGCTTTCTTCTCGTGGCGCTCGTAGTCAGGGTGGAGCGTTTCAACGGGCATTCTGTTACCTCATGAACTTGATGGGGCCGATGCTGGCAGCGGCCTCAGTGGGCCACTCCACATCCACCATGTAGCCGATAGCCGTGGTGATGTGTTGGTAGTCGTTCCGCTGATCTTCCTGGAACGTCGAGCCATCCTTGAGCTGAACGGTGGCCATGCCCTTGTGGCACCAGGGCGCGGTATTAGGGTTCACGAAAAGATGGCGTTCGCCGGAAGCAGTTAGAACCCTGGCACGAACAGCGTTCTGCCGGTCCTTAATGGCCGGAGCCGCCTTCTTCACCTTTCTGGTGAATTGCCACCCGTTTTGCCGGAGCACATCCTCGATTTCGGTGTAGTCCGATTTGTGGCCATGCTTTTCGCCGGCTCGGCCTGCAGGGTCGCCGTAGATCAGAACGTGCTTGTTCTTGTGGTCGCGAAACTTCTCCACAAACTCTTGCGCCGACTGTCGGCTTATGGCGCTGGTAAGGACGATTTCATCCAGCAGGTACAAATCTTCACCCCGAACAACGCCGACCGCAGACGAAAGCGGCGTGAAGTTCTGATCGTGCATCCAGCAGAGCTGCTCATGAGGCTGGATCGTCGCCTCGGTGGTGTTCTCGACCCCGTAATCTTCGTAGATCCGCCCTGTGGCGGTCTCAAAGCTGGCCTCGAACTCCTGCAGGTACTGCTTTCGTGACATGACCCGCCGGGCAGACTGAATAACGTCCGGCGGCAGAATCTCTGCGCTTTTCCAGTGATACGCGGCCCACTCCGGGTCATTGGCCGTGCGGGCGTATTCGTATAGTTCGTAGTAGTGGTTGAGACCGTCAGGTACGCCGATAAGCCAGCACCACGCCCGATAATCAGGACGCTCCGGAGTCACCGTATTGAGGGCTGGGAGAATGTTGGCCTCCCAGGCCTTAGCTTTAACGTCTGCGATTTCGTCAATCACGCCACCAGTCCAAGGCGTACCCTCGATGCGCTGAGGCTTATCCAGGCCGATCAGGTGGATTTCGGTGCCGTTGGGCATGAAAATCTTCAGTTCCGATTCACTAGGCGCCCTGGGATGAGTCGAGGACAGGGTGAGCGCCTTAATGTCATCCCAGAAGATTTTCTTCACTTGGTCGCGCGTCGGAGCAGCCAGAAAGTAGAGCTCACCAGCGTTGCGCATGGCCTGTTTGGCTAAATATCGCTTTGCCCGCTCTGTTTTCCCTGAACGGCGGCCGGCAGGCACGACCTTAAACCGGACGTCCTCTGTGATAAGGCGCGTCTGCTCCGGTATGTCCTTCAGGGGATACCAGCGCTTGTACTGGCGCTCCAGCGCTGGGTTCATCCCGGCAGCTTATCCGCCAGCTTACTGAGTGACGCGGCGAGATCTTCGGTCCCGCTCTCTTTCTCGGCCTCGAACGCCTTCACGTCGACATGCTTACCGAGCAGCTCGATTGTTTTGAGCTTGTCCGGCCATTTGATCTTCCGGACAACGGTCTCCACATCCCCGGACATGATCTCCTGAATGTCCACGCCGGTGATTGACTGGCGCCAGACCTTTGGCCATTGGGAGATTGGCTTAAAGTTGCCCGTGTCATCGAGGATGTCGGCCACGTCCAGCTGGTCAATATCGTGCAGGCGCGTCAGCACGTAGTCAGCGTCTACCTTGGTGCGCTCCGAGCGCTCACGCTTGCCCTGCTTTACAGCCGCCTCAACTTCAGCATTCCTCAGCAGCCGCTCGCCGGTCGAATAGGCCGACTTCGGGCTATACCCGGCTCTTATGGCCGCCTGAGTCGCATTCAGGTCTTTGAGGTATTCCTCTACGAATGTTTGCTGTTTCGGAGTCAGCACCGCTGAGTCCTCCTATCCTGGGCCCCGCCCAGTTAATCGTTGCCGGGCACCGCCCGGGTTATTGTTGCACTACCTTTGTCTTGATGCCCTTGCCCACCCAGTACGCCACCTTGGCCGGATCAGGCTCCAGGCCGGTCATCTCGCTCATGAGGCGCACGCCCTTGAGGTACAGCGGCAGCCACCAGCGGAGGCGAATCGTGAGCCGGCAGCGAGCCATTACTCTGCCCGCTCCGGCGGCTCGCCGATCGACAGGTACTCGCCGTCAACGATCAAGGTCACCGTTACCGTGGACACAGTATCGACGCACTGATCCAGTGAGACGGCTTTCTGGCCACGAACCGCGACACCGTTCGCATCAACCAATACGAGGGCCTTGCCGCCCGGTTCGAACTGGCACTCACGCTCAGCCAAGTACAGCTTGATTGGGGTGCTCATTGCGATACCTCAGCCGGCGGGTTCTTCTCGATGATCATGGCGTCGATCTTGGGGATCAGGTCCACGGTGATGTTCAGAATTACCAGCAATGTCCCGACGATGCCGAACGCCCACATGGCGCCCTTGAACAAACTCATGATCTTGTCGATGGACTTGCCCAGCCGCTGGAATCCGGCAAGCTGATCGTCACGCAGGCCGGCCACCTCGCTCTTGAGGTCATCCACGCCCTTGAGGGCCTGCTCGGCGCTGCGCTCGGTGATTGCCATTCGATGCGGGAGCCTCTCCTCTTCCAGTACGCGCAGCCGGTGGTCGTGGAGACCCTGACCGCGCTCGAGGTCGTTCACCCGCAGAGGGATACTGTCCATTTCGTTGGGTGCCTCATGTGTCATCCCGGGACGATCTCCACCATTGCCGCGCAAGCCACGCAGCCACAAGCCAGAAAAGAAAAACGATGATGAGCGTGAGCGTCAGGGCGTACACGGTGGTGTACAGCCAGCGCTTCATTCTCGGATGGCCTCGATCAGGCCGTTATGCCGGGTGGCGCAGTCGTGATACTGGCTGGCCCACTCGGTCATGGTGCGCAGAACCGTGCCGGCCTCCCCGTCACTCAGGGTCGGCAGCGTCTCCGGGCACCGGGTCAGCAGCGTCTGCTGGTACGGGCTCGCCTCGGGCTGCCGCGTTGAGCAGCCGGAGACCGCCAGCAGGCACGCACACGTTGCGATAAACAGGATTCTTGATCTCACGGATCACCCCGCGGTCGATGATGCGTTCGTTGGCCTTCAGATCGGCAAGGCGGGTTTCCACCTTCTCGGCGATCTTGGATTCGCGCTCCATAGCGGCATCGATGGCGGCCTGGGCGCCCCGTTCTTCGGCCAGGTCCTGGCTATCCTCATACCAGCCACGGCCCACCCAACCGCCGGCGGCGATTGCCGCAACAACGGCCAACACCACCGCGTAGGGCCCGCCCTTCTGTAGCAGCACGGCCCAGCTCATTCGGGCTTATCCCGCTGCCACTGCCAGAACTTCACCACCAGAGGAGGAAGAGCGAACAGGGTGGCGAACGCGGCGGCGGTGCCGGCCGGTATGTTCGGCGGGTCGAAGAACACCTTGATCACCACCAGGGTGGTCAGGGTCAGGCCCCACAGCGCCAGCAGGACCTTTGCCCAGCCGTTGCGCGCTATGAAATCCTGGAAGCCGCTCACTTCAGTAGCTCCAGATCCAGGGCCGTGGCCGGCCGGTTTCGTTGGGCAGATCGTCGAGATGCAAAAACCGGCTGCCGCCCTTCTGATTGACGCCAAAGCCGGTGAATCCGAGGGCCAACGCCAGCTCGATAACGTGCAGGGCGTCACCACCACGGACAGCAATATCAGCAGCGCGACCGCTGGCATGAGCCCCCGGCGAGGCTTTGCGGGCCTCGATGGGGTGCGATGGGTCGCGATAGCCGCTGGTGATGATCATCGGCTTGCCGTACTGCGTGCGCAGCGACTGCAGGCGGTCCATGAACGCAGGGTCCATGCCGTCCTTGCCCGTGTGGGAGCACCGGAATTCCCCGGCTGAGAAATTCGGCCAGCGGCTCCAGTCCATCGCGCACCTCAAATAAAAAGCCCGCGCGAGGCGGGCTGTAGAATTCACCGTTTGCCGGTGATTGGGGTCCAGAACGCAAAAAGCCCCAGCGCGGGGCTGAGGCTTAGAGGCAATTCTCGAATCTGACTCTTTTATACCCGTGGACTGCCGGGCAGTCAACACCCGGCCAGTGGATTTTTGGCCACTGGTCAGGCGGCCATCGACAGCATGGCGGCCACCATGTTGATGCCGATTTCCAGGCGCTTCACGGCAGTGTCCCGGTTGACCTTGAGGCGCCGGGCAAGCTCACTCTTGCTGACGCACCGGTATTCGTCCGATGAGTCGCCGTAGTAGGTCTTGAGCGTCTGGAACACTGGCTGATTGTTCACCCGGATGTGGTGCATGATGTGGGAGTCGAACGCTTCCAGGTCACGGTCCTCCCAGGCCTGGACCGGGTAACCGCTATCGTCCACGATCTGACCCACCATCCGGTCGATCATGGGCCCCATCCAGCTTATCGCATCCCTGGGCCCTGGCCGCTGCCGGCGACTCCAGATGCCCCATTGCTCCAGTGCGAACTCTGCTTCCGCGTTGATGTACGCCATATCACCGCCCTCTCGCCTCGAAAATGCCCTGACAGTCCACGCAGCGGGTGACGCCGCCCAAGGCCCGCCGCCGTTCTGGTATTTCGTCGTCGCACTCCACGCAGTGCGTCTCGGATTCGCTCTCGAACTGCTGACGCCGGGCGAGAATAGCCCGCTCATGCGCCGCGTCCCGCTCCTCGATCAGCTCGCCTGCCACGTCTGCTGCGTTAGCCATTCGGCCTCCTAAGGTGCCAAGTCGTCCCAGGTGTGAAGAAAGCCGCAGCCGGCGCAGAGCCCGCCGTTCGGCACAATCGAGAAAACGTCACACTCACAATGCAGGCACACATAACGCTCCTGCCCCTGGTCCGCGCCGATAAACGTGTCGTACGCGCCGCGATGCAGATGGCAGCTGGGACATTCCAGCCCCGCCGGCTTGCCGATCGGAGCAACACCTGTCCACTGATGGCCGCACGACAGGCAGCGGCATGGCCCGCTGAGGTGCGGTTCGCGCTCCTGCTTGGCGCTGCCGAAATCGATCACATCAGCCATCTCAATCTCCCAAAATCAGGGCGAGCATCACGATTGGGCCGGTCACCCAGAACACCCACTTGGGCGTGCTCGCTATGATCGCCCTGTATCGCGGGTATTTCGCAGCACCCTCCATCGCCAGCAGGCGGACCGCCTCGCCCAGCATCAGCCAGAGGAGTGCGCACAGAATCACCATTCCCATCATTACCCTTCTCCCGCCTGCTCAATCAGGATCTTGATCGTCTCCACCGCCGCGCCCTGCTTCACCATCTCCGGCGAGCAGCGGTAGATGTTCCAGCCCATGCGCATTGCCGCTTCGTATTTGCGCAGGTCTTCCGCAAAGCCCTTGCCCCGGGTGTGGCGGCCGCCGGACCAGCCGCCGCCCTCAACCTCCACGGCCACTTTGAGCGCCGGGAAAGCGAAGTCGAAACGCCAATCCTTGAGCCCGGCCTCGGCCAGCCGCGCCCGCAGCCCCTTCCCGGGGCCGCCGCAGGCATGGGCGCCGAACCGGTATTCCCGCTCCCATCCGGCGACCTGGTGGGCGCGCAGGTGCAGGGCCAGGGCTTCCTCCGCCGCGCTCATCGATGCCAGTCCTCAATCGCGGCCAGCACCTCCGCCGAACACGGCAGCTCGCCCTTCTGGCGCCGGTAGTGCGCCACCAGCCCGGCAAAAATCAGCTTCTCCATGCCCCGCCGGCCGATGTCCCGCGGCTCGCCGTAATACTCGGTGACGAACTGGGCGGTGTTTTTGTCGATCGATGCCTCATGCCGGTGGTGGCGCGGGCACAGTGGCAGGCAGAAATCCTGCCCGATCCAGATTTTCCGGTGCTTGCCGGTGGACCCGACGCAGTGGTGAATCTCCGCCGGCATGCCGCAGCAGGCACAGCCCTGGTCCCGGAGCCATTGATGCCACCGGCGCTGGGCTGCTGTGGGTGCTTTGCCGCCTTGCATCAGGCCACCTCCATCACGGCTTGGACGAACGCCGCGGCTTGGCGGGCATCGAGCGCATTGCCATAGCCGCGGATTTGCTCCACTCGGGCGGGAGCCCCATCAGCCACCGGCAGAACTCCGGGCTCAATGGGGCGCCGCTTGCCATCGGGTCCGTTGAACCATGCCATGCCAGCGCCAGCAGCATCGGCAATGTCTTGCCCTTGGGGTTCGCCAGCCATCGGTCGTAGAATTCGGGGCTCGCTTTCTCGCTCCGCCAATCCCTGCTGGCCGGCGTCGGCCACAAAGTAATATCGCCCCCGGCGGTGGAACGCACCCGCGCTCGCGGCCTCGAAAGGGATTGCCCCAAAGGCGTAACCCAGGGCTTCCAGATCACCTCGCACAAGACCGAGCCATTCAGCTGCTCTCTCAGACTGCTCTCCAAGGACGACTGGAGGCGCGCACTGCTGGATGAGCCAGTGGAAGGCGGGCCATAGGTGCCGCTCGTCATCAAACCCGCCTCTTTTGCCTGCCGAGCTGAAAGGTTGGCATGGGCACGAACCGGTCCAGACCGGCGTATCGTCGGCAACTCCGGCGCGGCGCAGGGCATGGCTCCACACACCGATTCCGGCGAAGAAGTGGCACTGGGTGTATCCCACAAGGTCATCTGGTCGAACATCCTCGATGCTCCTTTCGTCAACGTCGCCAGGCGCAATCAGGCCGGCCGCTATCAGCTCGCGGAGCCACTGGGCGGCGAACGGGTCGATTTCGTTGTAGTAGGCCGTCACGCCGCCACCCCCAGCAGATTGCTCATCTGCTCAATCTGGTCCTGGGTCAGCCCGTTCCAGTACATGTCGATGATGTGCTGGCAGAACTGGCCGTAGACCTGCTGGAATTCGCCTTCGTCCATCTGGTCGAAGGACATGGATTTGGGCCACCGCTGGCTGACCACGCCATACCCGGGCACCTTCACGTCCATGCGCTCGCAGCCGATGTCCGCCTCGAACTGCAGGCGCTTCAATACGCTGTGCGCGTCCATGTTGGTGAAGTCGTCCAGGTTCTCGATCAATAACTGGGCCAGCTTGTGGGCGCGCTTCCAGGCGGTGGGGTTGCGGGCCTTCTTCGGGTCGGCGGACACCAGGTCGCCCCGGCGAATCTTCCGCTGGCGGAGCAGCTGCTTACTCAGGTCATCGGCCGGCACGAATGCGCCGTCGTCGGTGACGCGGAGCAGGACGGTTCTCTTCTGTTTAGCCATGCACCACCTCCAGAATCTCCATCCCATGCGCCCGGTGTTTCGCCATGACGGTCATGCCCTCGGGCGTGGTTACGATGGCCTGGGGCCAGCCGGTCATTTCGGCCTGGAACTGGGCCTCTTCCAGAGCGGCTTGGGTGTCGGTGAATGGGGTCATGCCGCCTCCTCGCCCGCCGGCGCAGGCAGGGAAACCATGTGCACGTTCCGGCCGGTAATCGGGCACCGGCGCAGATCCTCGGACTCCACCAGCCGCCGGGCGGCGACCAGGGCGTTGGTGCGCGCCGCCACGGTGGACGTTTCCAGTCCGGTGATGCGGGCGATCTGACGGCGACTCACCCACCCGTCGGTGTGCTGGCCTGTGCGGATCAGTAGGGCGACTCCGGCAAGCACCTGTTTCTGCTGTCGGCCCAGGTCGGCGGTTTTGAGGGCGTCGTAGGCCATGAGGCTGGATTCGCGGACGGAGGTTTTCATTGGGAGTCCTCCTCGCATCGCTTCTGGCTGCCCTCGATCCAGTCAAACCAAAACTTGGAATCGATCCACTCGCCGCGATACTCATGCCCTTTGCAGGACGGGCAAAAAACATGCTCGGCCGAAAGCCGGCTAGTCCCAGCGTGTCCGCACAGCTGACAGCTCATACGTCACCCTCCACATAATCGGGGTCGCGTTTTGAGCAAAACGAAACTTCCCCGCATTCCTTGCACTTCATCGCGTAGCTCAGCATCGACGGCTCATGTTCGGACCTGGAGTAATCGGTAATTCGCTCAAACGGACAATCTTTGAGCAGCCGTTCACCTGATTGGCACAGCCTTCCCATCACGCCACCTCGCTCTTGCTGGTCAGTTTCATATCACTTGCCTCCCTTCAAGAACCCGGCTTCCCGGCGCGGCACGTCCAGCGCCTCGGGCTGCTCAAATCGGCGGCTCTGACCTGAGCGGCGGTAGCTGTCCCAGTCAAACGCCAGGATCGCGCCACCGCCCTCGTACATCCGGTCAATGGCCCGATCACCGATGTACCGGCCCAGCTCCGACTCCGGCAGGTTGGAAATCAGGATCGTGGGGCGCACTTCCTGGTAGCGCTCGTCGATGATTTCTTGAGCCAGCAGCAACTCGGTTTCCGTGCCGCGCTGGGCGCCCACCTCGTCCAAGATCAGCAGATCAGGGTCCACGAAGCTGCGAATAACCTGCGCCTCGGTGCGGTCTGACTTCGGGGTGTACGTCGCCTTCACTGCCCGGCTCATTTTCGTGACTGACGTGAACAGCGGCACCCGAAAGAATTCGCGCATGACATGGTTCGCAATCGCGCAGGCCAGATGGGTTTTGCCGGTACCAGGCTTGCCGCACAGCACCAGCCCGCCGCCCATCTGCAGGCGATCCTCGAAGCGCTCCGCGTAGCGCTGGCAGGCCGCCTTGATCTTTGCCGCCTTATCGTTGGCGGGCTGATAATCATCGAATCCGTAGCCCTGGAAGCGCTTGGGGATCAGAGCACCCTGGGCCAATTCCTCAACGCGGCGCTCCCGTGCAGCCCGCAGACGCTTTTCGTCATCAGCTTTCTGCTTTGCTTCGCGCTCCGCCTCGCACTCAGGGCAGCCAGTGGCGAAAGTGCGGCCCATGATCTCCTGAGCCTTGGATTCGTACTCGCCGTGGGTTTCGCAAACGCCAGTGATGATTTTCTCTTGCGCTTCCATCACGCCTCCTTGGCCCAGTCGGGCAGGTGTTCGGTGTATTCGTGGTCAGAAAATCCGGTGTGGTTTGATGGTGGCGCCTTGCCGTCAGGCGGCGGTGGCGTCCAGTCGTCCAGGTAGTGCTCGCTGGGGCCGAAGAACGTGGCGCCCTGCTTTACGAATTCGGTTCCGGTCTTACCGGTGATTCGGCAGAACGCGGCGTAGCGCTGGACACCGGCCAGGATGTCATCAGGATCAGCCCCAGCTTTGACACGGGCCTCCCAGGCCTTGCAGGCATCGCGTTTGTTGTTCCCTGGTCGCTTGGGATACCCCTTCCACGCTTGCTCGAACTCGTCGGGGTATGTGAGCTTGCGCTGCTTGCCAGCGCTGCCCGCCGGAGGCGGCGGATCCGTTCGAGGGGATCCGGAATCAGGAAGGGGGAAGGGGGAATCAGGAATCAGGTTAAGGGAATCAGCAGGATCACTCTCGGAGTACTCTCGGAGCACTACCAGAGCATCCCTAACCCGTTGTTCTACGGTCGGTTTTTCCTCTTCCTCTTCGTCATCGCTTCCAGCCACCTCATCGGGACCAGGGAGGCACGGGATGGGATTCTTGTTCCGGTCCTGCCGTTCGTTGACGTGCGGATTCTGGTGTTTGGTAAAGTTCGTGACTTGCACCAGAGCAGCACCAGAACAGTCGTGATACATCGTGATCAGACCGGTGCTGTTCAGTTCTTCCATGCAGGCCGGCACGTCCACATCGTCCGCCGGGAAGATTTCCATCTTCACTTCCATGGGGTTGTACTTGAGGCGCCCCATGTAGTCCGCCATGCACCAGAGGCCCTGAAACAGGATGCGCGCCTGGAACGAGCAGGAGACCACCTTGGCGTCCCTGAAAAAGCCGGGCTTGAGGTTTCTGGCGCGCGCCATTACTCGGCCTCCTTGATGATGTTCCAGCAGATGCCACAGAAATAGCGGAAGCATGGATTTGGATAGAACGGCTTGTAGGCCACAGCTTTGTCCATCGCATCCAGACACGGAACAACACCTATTTCCCTGACAAAGCGCTTGATGCTGGCAAGCCAGTCCTTCCGGATGCCGTCATCATCAAACTGGTCAATGAATATGTGGGCCACCTGCCATGCCTCGCGGTCAATGCGCTCCCTCTCTGCCATTAGTGCGGCCTGATACCCAGCGATCTGCTCCTCTCGCTCTCTCGCCTCAGCGGCCCGCTCTTTCAGGGTGCCCGGGACGGCTGTCAGGGAGCGGGCGCCCTTCCCGAGGTTGCAGGCGTCGCAGGCGGTGATTAGGTTGTCCTCTTCGTTGCCTCCGCCCGATGCGACGGCAACAATGTGATCCACATGGAGGATCACCTTGGGCGGGACGGCGCCGCAGTACTGACACTGAAAACCGTCACGCTTAAACACCTCGAAGCGCGCTTTCTTGCTGATCGCTTTCCGCTTTGCCATAATTAACTCCACGTTGTATCCAAAGCCCCGGTTCCGCCTACCAAGCGCCGGGGCTTTCTTGTTTAAGCTGATTGCGCCTCAAGCTGGGCCAGCCGCGCCCGAAGCTCTGCCATTTCCTGTTCCGGGCTGACTTGCCGCCGGTCGCCATCGGAAAAGAATCCGCCGCCAATCACGCGTGCCGCCCCTTGGTACGCGGCGGATGCCGACTCTTTGCTGTCAAACAGCCCCAAGAAGTACGTTCTCCCGTGATTCTTAATCGCTGCCCGGTATTGCGTTGTGCCGCCCGAGATTACGGCACTGACACCCTTAAATTTCGTGGTGTTGTCGGATCGCATTGCGCCGTTAAGGCTGTTCTGCCATTGCTCGCAGCCCCTGAGATTCCAGGCTCTGTTGTCAGACGGGTTGCCGTTGATGTGGTCAACGTAACCGCGCGGACCCTCCCCGTTTATCAGCGCAAATATGATGCGGTGAGCAAGGTATTTGCGGCCCCGATACACAACCTGCCGATAACCTCTAGAGCTGCCCCTTGTGTCTGCTCTTTGCCCGATCTGGCGCTGAGAAACCTTCACCTTCCAGCGCAGGGCTCCTGTTGAGGGGCAGTAGTCCACCAACTCACGCCACATTGCTGCATCTATCGGTGTTGCGCTGCTCATGCCTCACCCCCAAACAGGCGCTCCGCCCGCTCAGCGATCTTTGCCAGCGCCTTGGTGGCGCCGATGTATTCCCTCTGCAACTTCGCCCGTTCGTCCTCGGGCTCCAGAGGCTGGGGACGGCTGTACCCGCATTCGTCAGCCATGAAGAACATGGCGGCGGAGGAACCCTGTTCCCGGGCGCGGCGCATGATGAAAAGCATCTGCTCCAGGCCCAGCTTCTCCGCCTTGGCGGTGTTGATGCAGTCGGAAAGCCAGCGGCCGGCGGCCTGCGGGTCCGCTTCCGGCTTGAGCATCGCGCCCACCACCTTCGGGCCGCCCAGCATCAGGATGTCGGTGCGCAGCGCCTCGAAAATGTCTTCATGGAAGAGGGTTGCCTGCTCCATCCGTCTCTCTCCTACTCGTTCCCACGCTGTCGGAAGGCGTCGGAAACCTGAATTCAGTCAAATAAAAAGCGCCCCGGTTATGCGGCGCTGGTATTTGCTGGTCGCTCAGCAACAAGCTTCCCGTCCGTCACCACCTGGATCTGGTATTGGCGAGGCACGGGAGGCTTATCGCCCCACTGGTGGACCGCCGACCGGTTGATGCCGAGGGCTCGCGCCAGAGCGGCCGAGCTGCCGAAATACTGAATCGCGTCTGAAGTTTTCATAGTCACCTAGTTAAGCATGCTGGACTCTATGCCGTCAATCATACTAAACAGCGCAGGACTTATCATCCCCTGCATGTCTACCATCGCCGAACGTATACGGGACGCCCGCCTTTATGCTGGCATTACCGCCCCTTCTGAACTGGCCCGCCGATGCGGAGTCAGCCGATCTGCCGTTTCTCAGTGGGAGAGCGGCGACACCAAGAACATCAAGCTGGCCAATCTTGAGCGGGTGGCGGAGGCCTGCAAGGTCGACATGGCCTGGCTTGTGACCGGCAAAGGCCGCAAAGAGGGTATTCCGCTTGAGGTTCAGCAATTGGCCGAGGCCATAAACAGCCGCCCTCCGCATCAGCGCCAGGCGTTACGGGCGCTACTTGGTCCGGCTGATGAACACGACAACGGTGCCGAGTCCGCCACAGGAACTGATTAACGCCCTTTCCCGCCGCAATCGCAGATAGCCGCCTTTTGGCGGTTTTTTTGTAACTTGTTCGTCCAGCATGCTTGACACCTCATTCCTGAGTCGTCTAGCATGCTTAACACATCAACACGGACAACCCGCAGGGGAGCGAACCATGAACGCACATCAAGCCGCGAGCGATTGGGACTACCAGGATGCACTCCATCCGAAGATGGCCGCCTACGAGGCATGGTGCGAGGCGTATTTGGTGGAGGCCCTGAAGTCGGACGAGCTCGAAACCGCGTTCAGCGCGCACGAAGACCTGGAATCCGAGTTCGACGCGGTGGTGCTGCTCCTCGCGTTCAGCGCCGCCGAGTTCCGCCCGCTGTGCCTGAGCGAGTTTCGCCGCCAGACGTTCGGCATGAGCCGGGACCAACTGCAGGACGCGCTGGATGACGGCGAGATTGACCCGGTGGAGATTGTGCGCCTCGCGGTGTTCGCGCCGGACGACGCTCGCCGGACCTGGGCGCCGCATGTGCGGCAGGCCATGGACGCTTTCCACGACGCAGTGATGAAAGCCGCGCCCACCTGGGGCTGGGTGGAAACGATTTTTGAAGGGAGGAATGAGCCGTGAACAGCGATCAACTGCACAGCCTGACGGTGCTGGCCCACCAGGGATACCGGGCCGCCCTCGACCTGGATTCAAGCCTCGCCCTGGTTGTCCAGACTCGCCTTGGCGGCTGGTGGGAATGCGCCCTGAGCGTCGGCGACCTGGACCTCGCCTGCGCGGCTTACAGGGCTTCCGAGTGGGTTCGGGCTGCCTCAGCGTTTTTTGTTTTCCGGCAGCCCGTCCCCGTGACTGTCAACGGGGCTGAACTGATGTGGAGGGGAAAGTCATGAGAGAGATTCATTGGAGCAAGGCGCCGGAGGGTGCGGAGTATTTTGCGCCCGAGCATGACGGGTGGAGCCAAGGCTGGTACCGATTCCGAGATGAAAGCTGGGAGTTCCATCTCGGCGGCAATGACCACTGGAGACCGGTGACCACTGAGAACATTGATAGGAAGAGACCGCTAGAAGCCCGCCCCACCCAATGGCGCGGCCCCGAGGATGGCCTGCCGCCTGTGGGCGCCGAGGTTGAGGCATGGATTGAGAACAGAAACGTATGGGCAAAAGTTACCGTCTTGGCTGTTGATGTTGACACCGTGGTGTGGCGGAACGGAACGGATCGCAGGAGCTATATCGGCACTCATGTTAACGACGTGCGCCCCCTCAAATCCGACAAGGATCGGGTCATTGATGCGGCGGTGGCGGCAACCATCCTGAAAGACGGTCCTCGTATCCGTTCTGCCCTGTCTGACATCTACGACGCCGGACTTCTCCGCCTACCGGAGGAACAGTCATGAGCAATTTCCTCGCAGCAACCATAGCGGCCGCTGGCCTGATCCTCCTGCTCGGACAGATCGGCAACGAGGACTACCGCACTGCCCTGGCGGAAGAGCGCGAGGCTTGCGCCATGGTCGCGGCGGGTCACTGGCCGGCAGAGACAGCAGAGGGCTACGACTGCCCGAAACGAGTAGCAAGGAGCGAGTTATGAGTGACCTGAAAGTGTTTTCCGGAGAGTGCTGTCTCTGCGACGTGGGCATTGATACCGGGCACACAGATGTGGCCGGGAAGCCCCTGCACACGGGCGACATTGTGCTGGTCTACTCCGGCCGCTACATCGGCACGGACGTAGAGGAATGGTGCCCGTGCGGCGGTCTTACGGCCATCGTCGCCAACCAATACCAGTCTTATCAGGGCGGCTCGATTGAGTTGCTCAATGCGGAGCCCCGACCGTTCGCAATGGGCATCAAAGACTCGGGCTTCGATTCCGAGCACTGGCAAATCCACCGGGTGAAGGCGTTTACCGATGTCGTGGAGGGCGAGCACTGGTCGGAGTTCGGATTTTCGTATCGCCGCAGCGAGAAAGCGGATGCCGCCAAAGCACTGAACACCAATACGACAGAGCGCTGATCTGTTGTTTTGCGGGGTCCGCCCCGCCTTTTATTCGATAGGAGTACGACATGGAAACCAGCAGCGACATTAACGAGATTGCAACCGCCCTGGCGGCTGCCCAGATGGAAATCGAGAACGCCAGCAAAAACAGTGCGAACCCGCATTTCCGCAGCAAATACGCCGACCTCGCCGAGGTGCTGAACACGGTGCGCCCGGTATTCGCCAAGCACGGCATCGCGATCATTCAATCCCCCGAGTACGGCGACGGTGTAGCCCACGTGCAAACCACCCTGGCCCATAAATCCGGTCAGTGGATGCGCTGCGACACCAGTGCGCCAGTCACAAAGCAGGACGCCCAGGGCATCGGCAGCGCGATCACCTACTGCCGTCGCTATGGCCTGGCCGCGATGGCCGGCGTTGCCCAGGAGGATGATGACGCCAATAGCGCCGTGGCCGGTCCCGGTCGTGCTCACCAGCAGCCCCGCAAGCCCAGCGAGAAGGATCTGCAGGTGGCCCGCGACACCCTGGAGGGCTGCTCCACGGTGGAGGAGTTGCGCGAGACGTTCAAGGGGCTCCCTGAGCACGTCCGCGAGGCGATGAAGGGCGAGGCAACCGAAATGAGTAAGAAACTGGAAGGAGAAGCGGCATGACGATGATTCAAGGCTCCGAGGAATGGCTGGAGTACCGCTCCAGCCGATTGAACGCCAGCGAAGCCGGGGCGGTAATGGGGGTTAATCCCTGGTTCCCGCGCAACCCTGCCGAGTTGTTCGATCTAAAAACCGGCGCAAAGGCTGTCGAGGAAAACCCGGCCATGCGTCGCGGCACGGAGTTGGAGCCCGAAGCCCGCGCTGCCGCCCAGGAGGTTCTTGGTGAACAGTTTACCCCGGCGGTACGCCAGCGGGAACGCTACTCGGCAAGCCTCGACGGCGAGGATTTTGATGGCGCCACTGCCCTGGAAATCAAATGCCCGATGCGCACCGACAGCAAGCTGTTTCGCATTTTGGACGGCAGGGACTTGAAAGAGGTGGCGCCGCACTACTGGTGGCAGTTGGTGCACCAGCAGTACGTCGCCGGTTTCGGGCTGGTCTATTTCTGCGCCTACCACCCGGACCAGGGCATCAGCGTGGTGAAGATCAGCGCCGACGAACTGATTGCCGACCGCGACGCCCTGATCGCCGCATGGGAGGCGTTCGCCAAATGTCTGGATAGCGGTGAGCGGCCGGAGTCCGACGAAATCGAAGACGACAGCGAGGAAATGGCCGCCCTGGTTGCCACGTATCGCTCCGCCAAGGAGCGGGCCGACGAAGCCGCGAGCGCTCTGAAAGAGGCCGATAAGGCGCTCAAGGATCGCGCCAAGGCGTCCGGCGCCAAGAATCTGTCAGGGCATGGGCTACAGGTCATCCGAGCCGATCGCAAGGGCAGCGTTCAGTACGACAAGATCCCTGAGCTGGACGGCGTGGACCTGGATCGCTACCGCAAGAAATCCAGCGTCGTCTACAGCATTCGTTAATCCGGCGCTCACCGGGGAGTGGCGGGCCTTACCCGCTACCGGCGCTGGCAGCGGTATATCTGCCAGTCCGCATCGGGGTGCGACCCGAGAGGTTCTGAAAAAGGAAGGGCTGCAAGAGCGAGCACGAAGCTGGTGCAAGCGGACGGTGGCGCGGCGGACTGATCAACCGACCGAAAAATCCGACCTTGCTCGCGGGTTCGAGTCCCGCCGAGTCGCACCACCGATGCGGTGGACCTATCAGAAGGCAAAACGGCAGTGCGTCCGCTTCGATGACGGGCCACCGCATCCCCTTCGGGGGAACTGACAACGGAGAGATATACATGGCGAAGATAACGACATCAGGCGACCTTCGGGAATTTCTGTGCTCAACGATCAATGGCGTAGCAAATGGGACCGTTGATCAAGACAAGGCCAGAAATATCACAAAACTTTCTGCCCAAGTGAACGAGTCTTTTTATTCAGAGCTGAAACACATGAAGGTGCAGATTGAGGCAGGGAAAGAGGCAGGCCGACTTGGTGATCTGCCCATAAATAAAAGGGATGGCGATGAACAGAGCTAATGCAAGAGAAATCAGAAATGCCCTGCTACACACCATTGATGGCGTAATCAGCGGGCAGGTATCAACCCATCAGGCTGAGGCTGTCGCATCACTGTCTAGCGAGTACCGGGCATCCGTACAGCAAGAGTGGGACATGGCCAAGTATATGCACACCCACATGGGCGGGAACTCACAGCACGCAGCCCGGCTACTGCATGAGGAGGCTGACGAATGAGCGGGGTTTTCGTTTGGAATATGCCCTACGAAAGCGCTAAAGAAGCTGAAGAAAGTGGGGTTATGGTTGGGCATCAGTCTGACTACAAAAGCCGCCAGATTCCCCTATGTCTGGCAGGCGCGGGCCATGCATCCCCTTCCCCTTTGTGCTTAATGAGAGGTTCCAAGCTGTCAATATGCGAGCGTAACTCGCCAACATGGAATTTTTCTCCGTGGGGTTATTACTACGCGCTGGCCGCTCGAATAGGGAGGGCGGCTGGAGCGATGGCAAAACAAATCGGGGGCTGGTCAGGTCACGCCAAGCTGCCTCCAATGCAGAAAAATGTAATCCGCTGCATCGAAAGAAGGTTCACCTCTGCAGCGTTTTCAGCCGGGGTTGGGCTAGATGATAGCGGGGGAATCCCTGTTGTTGTAACGGAGTACTGCAACGGCCTTGTTGCAGCAATAGGCAGAGACAAAAGGCAGGCGCTCGCGCTGGCTGAACTTGAGTGCGAACTTGCCGCCAATGAAAACCAAGTGGAGATAGCATGAACATTCTCACATTCACAACACGATTCGGCCAAGACGCCCAGGTGCGCCACACGGCGGCCGGCAATGCCGTGACCACCGTTCGCTGCCCCGTCGAATCCGGCTACGGCAGCAACAAACACACATCCTGGGTCACCGTCGTGATATTCGCCGAGCGCGGCGAGAAGCTGGCGCCCCATATTTTAAAGGGCGGCAAGGCCACGATCACCGGTGAACTCAAAATCCGAGAGTTTGAGTCGAACGGCGCGAAGCGCCTGGCAGTCGAGGTTCTGATGCGCGACATCGAGTTGCAGGGCGAGCCGCGCCAGGCCGGTCAGAGCCACGAGCCGGCCGGCACCGGCCAGCAGTCCGGCCCCGTGGATGATTTTGACGATAGCTCGATCCCGTTCTGAGGAGCCACTCATGATCCGCTACGCACTGCTGCTGCTCCCCTGCGCCGCCCTGGCCGACCCGACGCTCTACGTTCAGGGCGGGATGGGCTACCAGATCGGGATGACCGAACGCTGGACCTACGAGAGCGAACGCTACTCCGGGGAGTACACGATGGACCTGCCGCCCCTGGTGGGATCGGTGGAGGCCGGCATCAGCTACCGCAACTGGTTCATCCAGGGCCAGCACGTCAGCAGTGTGGAGACGGGCCAGGACCATGGGTTCAACGTCATCAGCGCCGGTTACCGGTGGGAATTCGAGTTTTAGGAGACCGCATGAGCATCGAGAAACTGCTACACGCCCCGCACCTGGTTCACCAGACCTGCAGCGATGAAATGAGCATCGCCGAGCCGGCCATCGCGGTGTGCCACGACGCCAACCCGATCATCGTTATCAGCCAGGAGGGCCGCGACGTGCTGGTGAACCTGGAAACCGTCAACGAGCTGTGCCGCGCCATCAAAGCGGTGAAGCGGCTGGCAGAGGAGGCCCGCAATGACTGAGCAGCAGACAAACGATTTCGCACTCTGGTTCGAGCAGTTCATGGACCCGGAGCTAAACCTGACGCCCGGCGACAAGGAACTGTGCCAGCACGCATGGCAAGCCGCCCTCTCCCATGCCGAGGGGGAGGCGGTGCCGGTGGCAGAAATCACTATCGACCGGCATGGTGATGCTCATTTCAAGGCTTGCCCGAACTATTTGGATTTAGACCAGGGCACCTATCAGCTCTACACCCACCCCGCGCCCCAGGTGGCGGGCCTGACCGAGACGGCCATCAAGTCCAGCCCGGCATATCGCGCCCTGCATCGTGAGAAAGAGCACTTGCTGGGGCTGCTGAAAGATCAGGCGCCCCAGGTGGCGGTGCCGGAGGGGTGGCAGATCAAGCAGCAGGAGGACGGGGTCACCGTACTCTGGCCGGACAGCCGTGGCGGCGTACACGTCAAAACCGACTGCCCCTACAACCTTATCGCTGAAGACGTTCTCCACGATCTAGCAATGGCCATGCTCGCCGCCACCCCCGCCGCCCCCGCCCCGGATGAGCGGGAGATAGCGGCGCTGGCGCTGGAACGCCACGCGGACAACTTGATCGTGATGGCCGAGCGCGACGGCCGAAACAGCGACCGAGAATCTCAGCAAACGTGGGAGGAAGCTGCTTATTTTGCCAAACAAGAGGCCGCCCGCCTCCGCGCCGGGAAGGAGGGGCAATGAAACGCTTCTTCTGTGACGGCCACGAAATCAAGCGGGAAGCTGACGCGATCCAATACAGCGTCCTGATGGGCAGCCCTCTGACGATGGAATTCCGGCATCCGGATTCAGACCCGATTCTGGGGCATGGCGTCCATGAGTACGACCATGAGATAGGCGCATGGCGACATGTTGGTCCGATCCCCGGAAAGCGACCGGTGGCAGTAGATCGACTAAACACCGAAGAGCCGCCCGTCTGCGCCAAAAACTGCCAATGGCGGAAACTGTGGGAAGGTGATCGCTTGCAGCACAACGGATTGCGAATCGAGTCTGGGTGGCTGGTTGAGAAAGCTCGATGCGCCTGGAATCTCAAGCCCGGCCATTTGGGCGGCAGGGCACTTGATTACGCCCCATGCATTATGGAGGAGCACCCCAATGACTGAGCGCACAGACCGTGAGCTGCTGGAGCTGGCCGCGAGGGCGGCCGGAGAATGGCCGGAATACTGGCATGACAGCGAAGCCTACTTTACCGGCGTGCTGTCTCGCTGGAACCCCCTGGAAGACGACGGCGACGCCTTTCGGCTATCTATAAAGCTGGGCCTCCGCGTGCAGTATTGCGATGTTAGCTGCTATGCAGCAGGCAATGGTCACGTTGCGGTAGTAACGGTGCAGCCGGGCGGCATGCGGAACCGGTTTGTTGGTGATGTGGAGGAATGGGCATCTGACCCTTACTCCGCCACCCGCCGCGCCATCGTCCGCGCCGCAAGCCAAATATCCCTGGGCATGGAGAACCACAATGGTATGGCCTAAAGGAAAGACCCAAGCAAAAGACCTGATCGGCATGACGTTCAATCGGCTGACCGTGATTGAGCGCAGCGAAAGAAAGTCTGGCGGGAAGGCATGGTGGCGCTGCCAGTGCGAGTGCGGCGGCACGGCAGTGGTCACATCTTGGGACCTCAAGAGTGGCCACACCAAAAGCTGCGGCTGCCATAACGCCAGCAACCGACGGCAGAAAGCCTTGAGCCACGGATACAACAGAACTCCGACTTATTACACATGGAGCAATATGCTGGCTCGATGCAGCAATCCGAAGGCCTCCCGCTACGAGCAATACGGCGGGCGCGGCATAGCCGTATGTGACCGATGGTTATCGTTTGAGAATTTTCTTAATGACATGGGCGAGCGTCCGGAAGGCCTCTCCCTGGATCGCATAGACCCGGACGGGGGCTACTCGAAAGAGAACTGCCGGTGGGCGTCTACTTCCCAGCAAAGCAATAACCGGCGGAACAACGTCTTTGTTGATTACGAGGGCAAACGATACACCATTAAGCAGCTGTCGGATTTGCTTGATGTGCCATACGAGCGTCTGCGGTACGCATTAAGGCGCTACCCGGATAGCTGGCTGAAATTTGTCCGCGCCGCTGCCGCCATGGCAGAGGGAGGGGAGCGTGGGTGAGCCGATCATTCCTTGGCGCCATATCACCGGTCCTGGGCAGGTCCAGCCCGGCGACTTGCTGCGCTTTTATCTCAAGGGACGCCCGATACAGGCCCTGGCTCAGGTGATTTTGAACCAGGGCACCGACCGGGAGGAGATCATCTATAACCGGAAGCGCAACCACTACTTCATCACGTCGATGGCCGTGGATGGAACCAGCAACCACAAGGACGTGATGTTCGTGCAGATGAAGCCCCACCAGGGGCGCGGGGGTGGCGAGTGATTGTTGAAGGCTACGTCCTGCACCTGTACTGCGATGCCAAGCCGCCCCACGAGCATGAGCATAAAAGCCATTGCTCGGGGCGCGCCTGGGAATACGGTGGGATAGGCCGGTCTCAGGCATGGCGCGAAGCTCGACGGGAAGGCTGGGTTAAGCACCGCGACGGGTCTGTTACATGCCCGGAGTGCAATCCACGGGCCGCCCAGCGCGGCAGGGAGAAGTGATGGACGAAAAACTGTACGCCACGCGCCACATCATCGGCCAGGGCGAATTCTACACCCGCCACGTCATGGCGATGACCGCCGAGGGCCTGCACGACAAATCGAGCATCGCGGCGGAACTGGCGCACCGGGATCAGCGGATCGCCGAACTGGAGCGCGAGGCTGCCCTGTCCCGTGACATGGTGGTGAATGCCGAGAACCTAGCACTGAAGGTGCAAGCGGATTACTACCGCGCCATGGAGCGGGTTGTGAAGCTGGAGGATGCACTGAGGCCCTTCGCTGAAAATGGAATGGCGGTCTCGGCGATAGCCCGATCCAATGCCCGCGCCCTGCTCACCCAGGAGGAAGGAGGCTGAAATGCTCCAGCGAGAACTGATCAATATTGGCGAGTTCCAGCGGCGGGTCTGGGGCGAGAACGGCACCCCGCTCACCGCCCAGGCAATCCGCAACCAGCTCAAGCGCGGCGACCTGCCCGGGCAGCAGGTGGGCAAGCTCTGGTTTGTGGACTGGACGGCCTACCAGCGCCAGACTGGCGACAAACTGGTCGATGCCGTACTGAGGGCGAGCTGATGGCGCCGAGGCCCAGGAAGAAGCGAAATAGCGGACTGCCGCCGAATCTCTACACCGTCGGCAGGGGCTACTATCGGTATCGCCGGCCCGATACCGGAACATGGCACGGCATGGGGCCTGACAAAGCCAAGGCTATCGCGGCGGCGAACCAGCTCAACGGCCTGCTCATGGCCGGCGGCGACCTGGTGGCGGACGTAATGGGCGACTCTATGAGCCTGAATGCGTTCCTCGACTACTACGAGGCCGAGGTGTTGCCGCCCCGGGAACTGGCCCGGGCCACACTGGATCTGTACGCCGTGCGCTTCCGTCAGATTCGGGCGGCGCTGGGCGAGCGTGACATCGGGCAGATCACCATCGGCATGGTCTCGGCGTTCCTGGACAGCCTGACGCCCCGGGCGTCGAATCAGGCCCGTGCCATCCTGGCGGACCTGTTCAACCATGCGGCCGCAAAAGGCTTGGCGGCGGACAACCCCGCCGAGGCGACGATACCCAGGCCCGAAAAGAAGGCGCGGCGTCGGCATACAGTGGCTGGTGTCCAGGCGATCTATGCCGTGGCGGAACCCTGGTTGCGCAACGCCATTGATCTAGCCCTGCTCACCGCCCAGCGCCGCGAGGACATCCTGGCGATGCGGTTCGATGACATCCGCGACGGTGCGCTGCATGTGGCCCAGCACAAGACGCGGCGGGCCAGTGATGCCGGCTGGATCCGGCTACCGATGACCCCGCAACTCAAATCCCTGGTGGCCCGCTGCCGCGACGAGGTGCCCTCCCCGTTCCTGATCCACCGGAAGCCGGAGCGCCGGGTAGCGAGCGGCCGCCATTGGACCCAGGTCGATAACCGCTATCTGACCCGAGCTTTCAAGGCGGCCAGGGACGCTGCCAATCCCTACCCGGACTGGTCACCGGCCCAGCAGCCGGGCTTCCACGAGCTGCGCGCCCTGAGCCTGCACCTGTACAAGAAGGCCGGGAAGGATGGGCAAAAGCTGGCCGGGCACAGCACCCGTAAGATGACCAAAAACTACGAGGCGGATCACGAAGAGGTGGTCTGGACCGAGGCCGTGGCCGACCTGGATTTGAGCAATATCACGGGCTGAGTTTTGCAACAGT